>ENA-OPYX01000223-OPYX01000223.1-human-gut-metagenome-genome-assembly--contig:-NODE-223-length-34094-cov-4.081874_pt1 | contig 34094 bp, 33 predicted proteins | sample MGYA00242639_ERZ504486 | MGnify/ENA primary metagenome ERZ504486 (study PRJEB26092, sample SAMD00036296) | human gut metagenome | host: Homo sapiens | study: EMG produced TPA metagenomics assembly of... | reverse complement strand
GGTGTACTCACCGATCATGTCAAAGCTTCTTTAACTTTGTAACCGCATCGCAGCCATTGCTGACAAGCTCACGGAAGAATATATCGTGGTCAGAATACAGCCACTTCTTAATGATAGGAAATATGTTTTCACTGTTAATTGATAAACTGCCTTCTTTATTCATAACATCCTCGTTTCTGCGTCTGTCGTTTTCACAGCAAGCGTAAAAATTTGACGACGCGACTTTCATAGCCAATTTAGAATCATGACATCGAACATTATTAGCACTGTCGTTGCCTGATTGCTATTTTCTTGCTGCAATTCGTATTTTACAGCTATGAACATGATTTGTCAACACGAAAAGATGACAATTCTGCCAAAAAAGGCACAATTTTATAAAAATTTTAGCACTCACTAGAATTGAGTGCTGACTGTGCGATTAAGCCTCCTCAAAATCAAGCTGCTTTTGCTTGATCCAAGCAGCAACGTAGTGATCCCACAGTCGTTCACTGTCACGGTCAAGGGAAAAACGAGAAAATACAGTGCCAGTCGATAATGAAAGAGTGTGATTTCTATAGGAAAGATGAAGTGTAAAGCCATCAATGTCCTGATTATTGGCAAGCATTGAATCATTAAAAAGGTTAGAAGCCTTGTCTTTTTCAAGAAAGAATGTGATCTGAAAGGAAACAGGAGGCTGCTTACCCTTAATTATAGAAAAACAGACAGGGCGAAGACGCTGCCAGGAACAAAGTTTGTCAGGCTGCGTATCAGCATCCTCAAAAAAAGCGGCATTTAAATGACCGTCCATAGAAAAAGTGATATAGCTGACAATAGTAACAGACAGCACATCAAAGTCATCAAAAGACGGCTGTGCAAACAAATGGGATGTGGCATCCTTTAAAGAAGAGAGTGTAAAAGCAAGCATCATGTACCTCCAAGAATTTAACTCATTTGTGTTTGAAAAATAAACGTAACTATTCTGTCTGAATGCAAGCATTCACAGAAAGCAATTTTGCATGGCTCTGAATAGTTACAAATAAACAAAAAAAGAGCATCCGATGACGGACACTCTTTTGTACTGGAAAGCTCCCGACGGGACTCGAACCCGTGATCTATTGATTACGAATCAATCGCTCTACCAACTGAGCCACGGAAGCGCTTTGAACCGTACTATATTATGATACCAGAGGCAGAGGGTTTTGTCAAGGGAAAAATGAAAGTTCACAGATAAGGTTGCTGTTCACGCACCATGTTACGAAAGCCCTTCGGTGTAATGGTTTCGTAAAAGTTTTATTTATCGTTAAAATACTCGTCGGGATCAAAAGTTCGAGCTTCTGCTGGAGTGAGATGGTACACGGGCGGTTCAAAATATCCTTCGTCAGCCAGCTTATTTAAATATACACGATAAAGGGACAAACCGACTAAGAATAATATGGCTATGATACATAGTGAAGCCCAAAATAATTTCTTTTTATTGGTTGTTCGCATTGCAGGCTGCACATGAGAAATATCAAGCTGAGAAAGAAATGCATCAGCTGTTGCCCTGGGAGTATCAAATTCGGAAACTAAATCCGAGTAAGAAATCGGTGAATTTTCCTGCTCAGCCTCAAAATCCTCTAGTGTCTGCTGAAATTTAGAAAGAAATTGTTGTTTTGTCGCTTTATCGCAGCAAAGTAAATCAGACAGCTCATGAATATATTGTTCGATAGCGGTATTCATAATTAAAGACTTTTGCTCCTTTCAAAAATGCAGCGAATGCTGTCATGTACGATATCGTATTCTTCCTTAAGCTGAACCAGATGTTCTCGTCCTTTAGGTGTAATGGAATAGATAACGCGAATACGCTTACGCCCAAGCTTAGTCTCAGAAATATCTTCCTGAGAAATAATATAGCCCTCGTCAGACAACTTATACAAAATTGGGTAAAGAGAGCCTTCCTTGATGATCAGGCGGCCATCGCTTCTGTCCTTAATTTCCTGAACAATACGGTAGCCGTGAGCATCATCTTCATTTAAAATAAGGAGGGCAAGCATCTCAACAGACCCTCGTTTAAACATTTCTATTGCCATGTGTCCCTCCCTTCGACAACTTTTTTGAAGATTGCGGGAGTGCAAAGCACCTTTTAACCCCAACATCATACTAAGCATTTATTATGAATGAAAAGATAATAAAAGTCAAGAGTTAAGATTTATATAGTGGTAGTAATCATGAAATATTGCCGTAAATATCACATGACATGTTGATATTAAGTATTTTGTTGGAAGCTTATAGTGAAACTACTTTGTTAATATCTTTGGTAATCAGTAATACCAAGTTCTTCAAATCCAGGTACATCTGTACCATCATACATAGTTTCAATGACATACCCATCCTGAAACCAATAAAACTTATAAATTCTGCGGATTGAATAGATAACCAAAGCTGCAAAGATTAATATGCAAGCAGTTATAATGCAAAAGTGCTTTATTTTCCTGCGTTTTACTAAATTATGTAGCTGTGTTGAACTATATTCACCTAAAAAGCTGTTAGCCACTTCCTTGGGTGATCCAAATTGTTCAACGATATCCTCATATTTAAGAGCAGCCGAATGCTCTGATTCAAATTCTGATAGTCGATTTTTTAAAGATGACAGTATTTCCTTTTTCTCTTTTCCACTGCAGCACAGCTGGTTTGAAAGCTCCTTTAAATACGTATTAATGGCATTATTTTTCAAAATGTACCTCCATCTTGCAAATGAAATCTTTGATTTTTTTCAGTATGAACTATAATATATAAAAAGTCAATACTTAGGAATCTTAAATATAATATTGACAAGCTATATAAGAAATGGTATATATAGAATATAAATAAATAGAAGCAACAAAATAAAAAAACAAGGAGCGAAAAAGGTATGAAAAGGAGGGTAATATGCATTGCGGCGACGGTATTGTGCATGGCAATGACCAGTATGACATATGCAAAAGAAATCGAGACAACTACAGAAGATGATGAGGCTTACTATACCTTAGAAGTAAAACGAAAACCATACGATATCGAGAAAATAGCTTCTGTAGTTTTGGGGGAAGATTATCAAAGAGATAAAGAGTATGAAAGATACTGGTATAATGAAGAAGGTACGCTTGAAGATGAGCTTGAACATGTGGAGTATTATAAGACAGGTTATTATCGAGCATATCCGATGTTTGGCTATAGTAACTGGAATTGGCAATATCAGGATATTTATTTGGAATCAAAATTCCCAGAAGAAGGAGATGAGAAAGATAAGAAAAAGGCGATTGACTATGGCGAGAAGCTGATGGAAGAGCTTGATTTTTCCTATAGTGAGATTTCTACATATTTTATGGGAATCGAAAGTGTTAAAGCGTTGGATATGGACATTGTTGCACCAGGTTATACAGAAGTAGGCAATGAAGAGGTAAATGATAGGGAATGGAGTGAAGAAGATGGTGCATGGCTGATGCTTTTTCGGGGATTGGACGAGGTAGACGGTTTTCCATTAAGCACACAGATTATAGATAATGTTACTGTTATGATCTGGCATCCAGAATATGGCCTAATTTATTTGGAAGCTCGCCCAGAATTTGAATTAATAAAAAAAGAACCAGTACAGATTTTACCGGAAGATGAGGCAATGGAGTATTTCGATAAAGTTACTGAGCGATATCAGGTAGAGGCAGAGGAGGCAGATGTACAGGATATTGATATTGTATATATAGTTGATCAGACGGCGCTAGATGAAAAAACATCAGTGTTAGTACCATGTTTTCGATATAAATTCACATGCAAGGGGGAAGCAGAAGATTTCTTCTGGGCAAAAGATACTATTATAGGCAGTTCCCAAAAACAAGGAGAAATGCTGGTGAATGCAGTCAATGGCAGCACAGATTCCATATTTGGATCGGAATTTTTAAAGTGAAAAAGAAAAGTTATCTCTTAAAACTGCTGAAAATGGATTTGCATCGCTGCATCGGTGCAAAGCGATTTCCTGTGATTATTGCTCTAATAGTAGTATTACTGATTGCAAATGTATGGGAATCGGTAATGATAGAATTACAATATAAAATGCGTATGATGGGAAGCTTAGAGAAACTGATGGAACTGCTGATATTTGATCGCTTTAAGGCAGCAGTAATTGTTCTGCTTTCAGCGGTATATACATTTGGATTATGTGATGACCGAAACAGTTCGTATGACAGATTGATTTTGTTTCGATGCAGGCCAGGAGAGTATCTGCTGTCAAAGCTGATTTCCAATGCAATAGGGGTTGTGTCAGCAGTCTGTATAAGCTTTGTACTATTTTCAATTGTACTATTGCCGATTATGCTGCTTGTAGGTGGAGATGGTATGACGCAGTACTTTGGTTACTTCGCATGTGCAATGAATTTTGCAGGACCACTTGCCTATAGTATATTAGTAGGACTTTTGTTTGGATTGTTTGCAGTCTCAGTGACATCATTTGGAATTCTTGCTGTATCTATATTTCCAAATCGGTACGTAGGAATTGCCGCCTCTTTTGTTGCATTCTATGTGATTTATGCATTTACAGGAAGCTTTCCATTTTCTGTGAATGTGTGGTACTTAAGTTCAGGCGTACAGGTGTTAAACGTAAACGGCTTTGCAGTGAATTACTTTTACGCGATTGGAATAATGATTTTATTTTGTATGGTTCCATGGTGCTTGTGTTTTTGGGCAATGAAGAGGAGGAAACATGAAGGATGGATTTAAGAGTGCGACAATTATTGCGACCCTCAATCTGTTAAGTTGGAAAAAGGACTACCGAATCTGGTCAGTGGGTACAGTGATAATGGTCTTAATTATTCGTTATTTGATTGGAGTACCACTTTATGCATTGCCAAATGGAAAGACTTCGACAGCACTTTTGCTCCCGGTGCTGTTAGCCGATGCAATGAACAGTAATGGACTACTAAAAGTGCTGATTTTCTTTGGCGGAATTTTGTTGTTCTGTGACGCTCCATTTTTAAAGGATAATAAATGGTTTTTAATTCACAGAGCAGGGCGAAAAGGATGGTGGAAAGGAGAGTGTCTATACATTGCAATCGCATCCTTTATTTATATGGCATTCATTGCGGCATGTAGTTTTCTCGTAGTGCTTCCTTGTCTGGAGTGGAATGGCTGGGGAAGCATATGGGAAATCTCCGCGAATAAACTGATGAATTATGTTTTGTATTCTAAGGTATATCCGAAAAATGTCATTTCGAGTACAACTGTATGGAATGCTGCATTTTATTCGTATATGGTAAGTAGTCTTACGGTGATGCTGTTAGGGTACCTTGTGTACGCATTTAATGTGGTAACAGGAAAAAACTGGCCGGGAATATTGGCAGCGAGTTGTCTTGTCCTGGCTGATCCAGTCGTTATTTATTTTTATCATGAACAGACAAGCTGGATGATGCTGTTTTCACCAGTAAATTGGAGCAGTATTGAAAATTTGAAGAAATATTCAGGAGAAGGCATGCTGACTTCGGTGTATGTCTATGCGGTGAGTTTGAGTATTTGTGCCATATTGGTGATGGTGATTAAAGAAAAAAATCTCAAGAAATGGATTTATAAATTTAAGTAAGTAATGCGTCTGGCTGTCTCTGACATAAAGTCAAAATGTTACATTAAATGTTACAGAATAATTTAAATAACAAAGTTTTTGTAACAAAACATACATAGAAATGTATCAGAAATGTAAAGGAAATGTAATTGCATTTTAGACTTAATGCTGATAAAATAGGGATAACATAAGAAAAAGTAAAAAATAGTCAAACATAATTATTGAATTGGCTGCTTTTGAAATTTCAAAGACATTAAAAAAGTGCAGTTAACGGGGAGAGCGGAAGGAAAACACGCATGAAAAAAGTATGGAAAAAGCTGTTGGCAGCGGCAGGGATGACAGCGGCACTGGTATCAACATCAGGTTGTATGGTCTCAATTCAGTTTGACAGATCTAAAAGACAGCTTCCTCAAAAACTGTCGTCAGCAGATGAAAAGACATGGGCAGCAGAACCAGTTTGGGTATCATCAGGGGAAGCAGGAGTGCTTACAAAAGAGTCACAAGCTTTTGAACCAGAGTCTGAAAAAGAAAGTGAATCTGAACAGGGAACAGCAGAGATGACAGAAAAAGAGTCAGAGTCGCCGACAGAAAGTACAACAGCAGATAGCTTTGTAATTCCTCTGCCGCCGCAGGTAGGCTGATTCGTATTAAAAGAACAGAATAAATTAGGAAGGAGCAAGATAAATGAGAAAATTATTATGGAAGAAAGCGGCGATTACCGCAATGGCAGGAACAATGATGATGATGACGGGATGTGAATTACAGGGAGCTGTAAATAAGAATCAAACGACATCCACAGCAGCAACAGTACAGACGAGCAAAACAGCGGAGTCATTTGCAAATACACAGCCGTCAAGTGTGACACCTAATACAACTGTGCAGGTGTCAACACAAGAACAACAAAATCAGGCAGTAACTGAGCCGACATCACCAGAGTCAACAGCTCAGAGCCAAGCGCCAGCCAGCAGTTCGGAAGCCGGCAACGTGACGCCATCAAGCGAGGAGCAGGAAGTCAGCTTTTCATTTGAGTGGATCACGGGTGATGTGCCGGAAGGTGATGGTGATGTTGCCTGGTTTACAGTGGACCCGATTACAGAAGATAATTTTTGGGTGAAATTCCATGGCTCTGCAAACGAAGAAGGAATTAGCAATGTAAGAATTGCAGTGTGGACCGAAGCTAATGGTGAGGATGATATTGAATATATCGATGCAGAGAGTCTTGGAAATGAGACGAAAGCATATCCAGTATATATTCAGAATCATAATAATGAGAAAGAGGGATATGTTCTGAAGGTATCATATACTAACAAAGCAGGCGAAGAAAAAACGTGTGAGAATTACACACGAATTTCATTAGAGTGAGATAAACATATGAGTACAATTGAAATAAAAAATCTGACAAAACGTTATGGAGAGGCAGAAGTATTAAGTAATATTAATATGAAGCTAGAGTCTGGAAAAATCTATGGACTTGTAGGCAGAAATGGTTCCGGAAAGACTATGCTTATGAAGCATATCCTTGGGTTTGTAAAGGCAACGCAGGGAACAATTTTGATAAATGGAAAAGTAGTCGGAGAAAATGATGACATGCAGGAAAATATTGGTGCTATCATCGAAAATCCGGGTTTTCTGCCAGAATATTCTGGCTTCACAAATCTGAAGCTTCTTGCTATGATTCAGGGAAAAATCAAAGATGAGCAGATAAAAGACGCGATACGTCTTGTGGGGCTAGATCCAGAAAGCAAAAAGGCGGTAGGAAAGTATTCACTAGGTATGCGCCAACGCCTGGGACTGGCGCAGGCATTGATGGAAAATCCAGATATTTTGCTGTTAGATGAACCTTTAAGCGGTCTGGATAATGACGGCGTACAGGAAATGTGGAAGCTTTTCTTGAAACAAAAAGAAGATGGAAAGCTAATTGTTCTGGCAAGCCACAGTAAAGAAGATATCGGAACGCTTTGCGATGAAATCTTTCGCTTTGATAAGGGAAAAATGGTCGGACATGAGATCAAGCGGGAATAGATGAGTATGTGAAGTGGTAAGTGACATTTGCCGTGCTGAATAAAATATGTTTTTTATCTCAGCACGGCAGAAAGGAACTTGAGTATGAGAAAAAAAATATAAAATATATTCAGTAATATTAACAGGAATAATTTTGACTGGTTGCAAATCAGTTCGTATGACAAGTCAGGATCGTCAGCAGTTCATGCCAAATGGAATATCAATAGCACAACAGCTATTAGAAGAAACAGGAGAAGCAACGCAAGCCAAATCTTCCGAAGCAATAAAAACAACGCCATCTGCGAACAACACAACAAGCGAAAGCAGTGTTGAAGAAAGTAGTATGAAAGAAAGCAAACAATCTCAGGATAAGCAGGAAAACAACGTGAATATATTAGCACTAGAAATAGAACCATATGAATTGTCTGATGTTTGTAATGCTATATTTGAAAAATCGTTAGATGAAGTTGAGCAAAGTCAAAATCAATATGGCATGTATTATTTGACGGATGGGGACAGAAGAGTACGCCAGTATGATATGCTTGGCTTAGAATATGAAGTAAAAGGAGTATCAGGAAGCTATTCTGCAATCGCAGAGATGGCAACCAATACACTTCGGTGGCAGGAAATTTTGTTGAGGGAATCATTTCCACAGGATAAAATTGATAGTGAAATGAAGCCTGAAGATGCAGAAAAAAATTGCAGAGAGATTGCAGAAAAAATAGGATATTCCTATACATACGTTAGAACATATGCAATGGATTTGCAGAGTATTAAGAAAATTAATAAAAATGCAGAAGATAGTGTATCTGGTCCTGGTTATGAAAATAAAGAAGATGAATATGATGGTACTTGGTCAGGTGTATTTACAGGTGGGAAGCCGTGGACACAAGAGGACGAGGCATATTTAGTTATAATGAAAAATCCCCTAATAAATGGAAGAATATTAGAAAACAATGGAAATTCAGATATTGCGTGGATGGTTTATCATCCAGTGAAGGGATTATTATATATGAAAATTCCTCCACGTTATCGTATTTGCAGCGAACAAAAGAAAAATTTGATTGACAGGACACAGGCAGCAGATTATTTGGATAAGGAAATAAATGCGACAAATATTGATGGAAAGAGTATACAGATTACTGATATTTCATTGGTGTATGCAGTAGATGAACTGTCATCTGAAGGAATTCAATGTTCACCATATTGGCGTTTTGGTTTTCAAAAAAGAAAAAATTCTGAATCCGTATGGCTATACAAAGATTTGAATGAGTATGACACATATAGTGATACAGAAGATGGGAAACATCAGGAAAATGGATATTTTTTGATTAATGCAGTTGATGGATCAATCATGTATTAATAGGAGACACATATGAAGGAATTAAAAGCGGAACTAAAACGTGGTATATTGCATGGAAAAATAATATATGTGATGATGATGGTAGCAATACTATTTGCACTTGGGTGGACAGAAAATCTGTCGCAGGCGATAGAATTTAGAGAAAATGCTAACATCGTATTTAGTAGTATTCAGCATGTTTTATATGTGCTGTATTTTGATCGTTTTAAAGCAGTTATGATTGCAGTATTATCATTACTGTGTGCGGGAAGTGTTTATGAAGATATCTCCAGTGGTTTTTTCCTGTTTCAAAAACTTCGAGTAGGAAGGATAGAGCGATATGTGATCTCAAAGATTGCTGCGAATATGTTTCTTGTAACAACAGCAACGATTGGTGGAATTTGGCTTTTTGTGGCTTTCGTAAGACCGCTAATGCCGTTAGTAGGTAATAATCCACAGCAAGATATAGTTGAATACTACGATATTTATCAAACACTAGGCCCCATTCTTTATTTGGCAGCGATGGGATTAATTTTTTGGATTATCTGCATCCTTTTTTACTTCTTTTGGGTTATGGATTGTATTTTATATGCCAGATCGCTTTGCAGCACATGCAATTTCCTTTTTTGGTTTATTATGGATTATTATCAATTACTGATTTTTTGCCGAAAGAGTTGGATATTTGGAATCTCACGAGTGCAGCAAAAATGCTCAGAATGACGGATAGTTCATTTTGGAATTATTTATATTCTGTTAGCTTATTACTTGTGTTAAATGCGATTTCGGGAATTGTATTATGGAAAAAAACTAAAAGGAAGGTATGAAAATGGGTAATTTGAAGAAAGGTTGGTATGTTTGCGAAAGCAATTTTATACAGTGGCGTAAAAATTATAGAATATGGATGATTGTGGCAATAGAAACAATATTGATTTTTCGATATCTTCATGGATTATCTGAGTATGGGCAGGCAACAGGAAAAACAATTACGCCGTTTGTTCTTCCAATTGTTTTTGCAGAGGCAGAAAATAGTAATGGATTATTAAAAGTATTAATCTACTTAGGATGTGTTATGCTATTTTGTAATGCCCCTTTTTTGAATAATCAAAAACCATATATGATTTTACGATGCAAGCGGAAAGGCTGGTATTTGGGTGAAAACATGTACTTGTGGCTGGCAGCATTTCTCTATATGTTGTTTATTTCGCTTATTTCGCTGATAGCAGTTCTTCCAACAGTTTCAACAAATCGACTTTGGGGAGAAATTGCAGGAGATTTTGTTGTAAATCAAAGAAGCTTAATTCCAGTTTATACGTGGGGACTAGTAATGCCAGTACGAGTAATACAAAATTATTATCCTTTAGCCGCATTTATGTACACTTTTATTACTGGATGGTTAAGTATAGTTTTCATTGGTAAGCTGATGTATCTGTTAAATTTAAAAATTGGCAAAAAAACAATAGGAATTTCAGCAGCAGTCTTTTTTATTATGTTGGATCCAGTAGCTGTATATTTTACAAATTTTAAACAATATGGTTTGCTTTATGTTTCTCCGATAAATTGGAGTAGTCTTGAAAACATAAATACCGTTTCAGGTTATCCGCATTTGTCGGGAGAATATATGTTTGCAATGTATATCATTTTGATTGGAGTAGAATCTTTGCTGAGCTATATATGTTCAATTAAAATGGATATAGAAGTCAAAATGATATAAATAAAACAGAAACCATTACACCGAAGGGCTTTTGTAAACTAGCCGCAAAGAAAAAGGGAGGGTGACAACCTCCCTTTTTTATGGTATGATACGAGAAGCATCGCGACATTAATTGCAGTTGCAGAACAGGGCTATTTATAAACCCTGTCAGAAAGGAAAAGTTATGGAATTACAGGAATCCACAAATCGTCTGGTTGAGCTGATCCGCCACTCCCAGTCACCGTATCATACAATGAAGGAGGCTATCAGTCAGCTTGAAAAGGCAGGTTTTGAGCGCATTTCACTTGCAGAGTCTGCAGCGCTTGAGCCTGGAAAGGCATATTATGTATCAATTTATGATCGTTCACTTGCTGCATTTCGTGTGCCGCAGTCTGGCTTTAAGGGCTTTCGTATTATCACATCCCACATCGACAATCCGTGCTTTATGATTAAGCCAAATCCGGAAAGAAAGAAATCTGACTGCATCACTTTAAATGTAGAGCGCTATGGTGGTCCGATCTTAAATACATGGCTGGATCGTCCACTGACAATTGCAGGACGTGTATGTGTAGCAACAGATGATCCGTTTAATCCGCAGACCATACTGTACAATTCTAAAAAGCCAGTTGCCGTAATCCCGAATCTGGCAATTCATATGAACAGAGAAGTAAATAAGGGTGTTGAGTTAAAGGTTCAGACTGATCTTGAGCCGATTGTCTCTTTAATCGGAGCAAAGGAAAATACACAGGGATGGCTTCTTGGAAAGATCGCTGCAGAGCTTGGCATTGAGGCAGACAGCATTCTTGATTATGAGCTGTTTTTATGTAACGGTGAGGAGCCATCAATTACAGGTTTTGATGATGAGTTTTTATCAGCGCCAAGACTTGATAACTTGACCTCCTGCCAGTCATGCTTAAATGCAATCATGGATACAGAGGCACTTTCTGATATCTGTAATCTTGTTGTATTGTTTGATAACGAAGAGTGTGGTTCAAGCTCAAAGCAGGGTGCAGGCTCAGTAATCTTGTCTTCCATTTTAGAGAAGATTTATCTGAATACACCAGATACAGACAAGAGCCGCACAGCATTCATCGACGTAATGCTTCACAGCCTGACAGCATCACTGGATGTAGCTCATGCTATGCATCCGAATCATCCAGAGAAGAACGATCCGACCAATCCGATTCCAATGGAGGGCGGTGTTGTTATCAAGATGAACTACAACCAGAGATATGCAACAGATACTAATGCAGTATCAATTGTAGAGGGAATCTGCCGTGCAGAGAAGATCGCTCATACAAAGTTTGTTAATCATGGAGATGCTGTTGGCGGCGGAACACTTGGAAGTATCTTAAGTACTTCAATTCCGGCAATGACAGTAGATCTTGGCGTGCCGATTCTGGCAATGCATTCCAGCCGTGAGCTTATGGCTCGTTCTAGTCAGCTTGCAATGGATCAGTTTGCTGAGGCATTCTTTAAATAATAGCGATTGTAAGCAGATTCAGCCCATGTAAGAAGTGCATACAGCACAATAGCTGCCGTACATAAAATTACTATGGATGTAACCACATAGTCCATTTTAAAGGTCTGGCTGCCATAAATTATCAGGTAGCCAAGACCTGCGCGGGCTGCTAAAAATTCACCTATTATCACACCGACAAGACAAAGGCCAATGTTGACCTTCATGTTGTTGATAAAGACTAGCACGGTGCTGGGAAGCAAGACCTTTGTGATGATGTGCATTTTTGTGCCGTTTAGCGTTTGTATTAGCTTTATCTTTTCTGGGTCAACAGATTCAAATGCGTGGTAAAGCGTTAATATTGCGCCAAATACGGCGAGAGAAACTGCGACAACAATGATGGTGCGCGGCTTATTGCCAAGCCACACAATTAAAAGTGGTGCAAGTGCTGATTTTGGCAGGCTGTTTAACAGAATCAGATATGGCTCAAACAGCTTGTAGATCCAGCGAAAGCGCCAGAATAAAAGAGCGGTAAAAAGGCTTATGATCATAGTCATAAAAAAGCTGAGTGCTGTTTCTTTTAGTGTAACAGAAACATGAAGCCACAGTGTATTATTTGCTGCAAAGCTTTGTATTGTGCGTATGACGCGTGACGGACTGCTGAAAATAAAATCATTTATAATGCCAAATCGGGCGCAAAGTTCCCAGATGGCAAAAAACAAAATCCCAATCAGAAACCGTCCGGCAGTTAAAAGCTTGCGGTTTCTTTTTTGTCGTCTGGCAAGCAGACGCATCAATTCTTCATTTTTCATGGGCAAATGCCTCCCAAAGCTTTTGAAAATATGGATTGAATAATGGATGGTTCCTGCGGGCGAGTGGCGAGAGTGCAGTAAAATCAGGATCAAATACGAGCTCCATTTTAATTGTTGAAGGCCGTTTCCCTAAAACAAGCACTCTGTTTCCTGTACTGACAGCCTCTGCCAGATCGTGTGTGACCAAAATGGCAGTTTTCTTGTTCGTGCGGATAATCTCACAAATGTCATTGCAGACAGTGAGCCTTGTCTGGTAATCAAGTGCTGAAAATGGCTCATCAAGAAGTAAAAGCGTGGGCTCCATGATCAGTGTGCGAATAAGAGCAGCTCTCTGGCGCATGCCGCCGGATAATTCAGAAGGCTTTGCACCCAAAAAGCCGCCAAGATCATAGCGAGTAAGCATTTCAGAAGCGGTTTTTCGTGTTTTCCTTTTATCTTTATGGGAGGAATGCTGTATTTCAGGGCCAAGAAGTGTGTTGCGAAGAATGCTTCTCCACTCAAAAAGCTGATCTCTCTGCAGCATATATCCAATTTCCTTTCTCGGTTTTATGACAGGCTCGCCTAAAAAGAAAACCTGTCCGGCAGATGACGGCATCAGACCGGCGATAATATCAAGAAGCGTTGATTTTCCGCAGCCGGACGGTCCGACAATCGATATGAAATCGCCTTCAAAAGCCTGAAACGAGATATTGTCGATTACAGGTAAGCAAGATGATGCAGAAAGATAATCAAAGGAAAGATTGCTAACATCAAGCATTGGTTCCATAGTTGCCTCCTTTTAATGAAGCTTAAGGGCGTATATCTTCACGGAAAAAGTGCATTTTGTATAAGAAAATCCGTGAACACGACCCCCAATATAGGATATGATACCATTTTGAAAAATGAGTCATTGACGAAAGAAAAAGCAAGTGCTATACTTTATGATACTAAATTAAAGTGTTGAAGGAGGATACGATGTCTATTTTTGATCAATTTTCAAAGGTAACAAAGGATTTTGGAAACAAAGCCCAGGAGATGACGAAAGATATCAAGGGCAAGCTCGAAGAGCAGCAGGCCATTTCTCGTTTGAATGCTCAGGTAAATGAAGCAAAAAATCAGATGAAAAATACATACATGGCAATCGGAGAAAGATACTATGAGCTTCACAAGGATGATGTGGAGAATGACATGGCAAATCAGTTTCAGATCATTGCTGATGCTATGGAAAAGATTGCTAAGTGTGAGCAGCAGATTAGGGATATCAAAAATGAGAATACCTGTCCAAGCTGCGGCGCAACCATTTCAAAAGATGTGCTGTTTTGTCCTAACTGCGGAACAAAAATAGAAAGACCACAGCCAGAGCCAGAACCGCAGCCGACACAGAAGGTTTGTCCTGAGTGTGGTGCTGCAGTTGATGAGGAGGATGTATTTTGTACTAATTGCGGTGCTCGTGTTGACAGTGAGGAGTCATCAGAAAAAGATGATGAGCAAACTGAATCTGGGCCGACAGATACACAGCAGTAATATACGATATGTAGGCAAATAGCCCTTACATATAAAGAGTTATGAAAAACAAAAACAGAGAGAGGTGCACAGATGGAGCAGAAATTAAAGGTAGGCGTACTTGGTGCGACAGGAATGGTAGGACAGCGTTTTGTAACACTTTTGGAGAACCATCCGTGGTTTGAGCTTGTTGCAGTAGCAGCAAGTCCAAGATCTGCAGGAAAAACCTATGAGGAGGCAGTAGGTGGACGCTGGAAGATGAAGACACCGATGCCTGAGGCAGCAAAGAATCTTGTTGTGTTAAATGTTAATCAGGTAGAAGAAGTTGCTGCACAGGTAGATTTTGTATTTAGTGCAGTTGACATGTCAAAGGATGAGATCCGTGCAATTGAGGAAGCTTATGCAAAGGCAGAAGTTCCAGTTGTATCTAATAACAGCGCACATCGCTGGACACCAGATGTTCCGATGATGGTTCCGGAGTTAAATCCAGAGCATGCAGAAATCATTCCTTATCAGAGAAAGCGTCTTGGCACCAAGAGAGGATTTATCGCAGTAAAGCCAAACTGCTCAATCCAGAGCTATACACCGGCACTTCACGCACTGCGCGAGTTTGAGCCAACACTTGTTGTTGCAACTACATATCAGGCAATTTCCGGAGCAGGAAAGACCTTCAAGGATTGGCCGGAGATGATCGACAACGTAATTCCTTACATTGCAGGTGAGGAAGAGAAGAGTGAGCAGGAGCCGCTTCGTATCTGGGGCAAGATTGAGGATGGCGTGATCAAGAAGGCAGAGGGACCGCTGATCACAACACAGTGCATCCGTGTACCAGTTGAGGATGGTCATACAGCAGCAGTATTTGTAAACTTTAAGAAGAAGCCAACAAAGGAAGAGATCATTGATCGTTGGAACAATTTCAGCGGCGAGCCGCAGAAGTTAAATCTTCCAAGCGCACCAAAGCAGTTCATCCGCTACATGGAGGAGGACAACCGTCCGCAGGTACACTTAGACCGCGATTATGAGCATGGAATGGGTATCTCCTTAGGTCGTCTGAGAGAAGATACTGCATTTGACTATAAGTTTGTTGGTCTTTCCCACAATACACTGCGTGGTGCAGCAGGCGGTGCAGTTTTGAGTGCAGAGCTTTTAACTGCAAAGGGCTATATCACACCAAAGAACGCATAAGCGTAAAATATAAATGGTGACAGAAAGGGGATAAAAATGTCTGTTGAAAAAAAGTTTTATGGCTATACAGCCGATCAGAAGGAGATTTCTTCCTACACACTCACAAACAAATCTGGAATGAAGGCAGTTTTGCTTGATATCGGTGCTGTTATTGAGAGTCTTCTTGTACCAGATAAAAATGGAAATCTGGTAGATGTTGTATTAGGATTTGGTGATCCAAAGCTTTATCTGGAGAATAACGGAAGTCTTGGCGCTGTCGTAGGCCGTCATGCAAATCGTATTGCAAATGCAACGTACACTTTAAATGGAGTTACTTATAAGCTTGAGGCTAATAATGGTCCTAACAATCTTCACAGCAACCCAGGAAGCTACTATAAGCGTCTGTGGGATGCAAAGATTGGAGAAAACTCAGTTGCCTTTACACTTCATAGTCCAGATGGTGATCAGAATTATCCGGGTAACTTTACAGTTACAGTTACCTATACGCTAAGTGATGAGAATGGTCTTTCTCTTCAGTATGATATGGAGAGCGATAAGGACACACTTGCAAACCTGACAAATCACAGCTACTTTAACATGGATGGTCATGATAGTGGTGATGTTTTGTCACAGAAGGTATGGATTGATGCTGATCAGTTTACACCATCTGATTCAACTCTGATCCCGACAGGCGAGTATAGAGATGTTACAGGAACACCATTTGATTTTAGAACAGAAAAAACCATCGGACAAGATATTCATGCAGATGATGAGCAGATAAAAAATGGCGGCGGCTATGACCATAACTATGTCTTAAAGACAGATGGCAAGTTTGCAAAGGTTGCATCTATGACAGGTGCAAAGAGCGGTATCGTGATGGATGTTTACACCGATATGCCAGGTATGCAGGTATATACTGCAAACGGAACAACAATTGAATGCGGAAAAAATAAAAGCTCATATAAGCCATTCTGCGGTGCATGCTTTGAGACACAGTTTTTCCCTGATTCAATTCATCATGAGAATTTCAAGAGCTGTGTATTAAAGGCAAATACAAAGTTTACAACTGTTACAGAATATCGTTTCCATACGGTATAACGGCAAGGAGGAGGCAGCAGCAAAAACTACTGCCTCTTGTTTTCGTTTTAAGGAAAAAAGTAAATGTAGAAAGGTTTTTTCATGGGGAAACAATTGTTTATCGCTGAGAAGCCGAGCGTTGCAGCAGAATTTGCAAAGGCGCTTAAGGTAAATGGCGGACGAAGGGACGGCTATTTAGAGTCTGACCAGTATGTGGTGACTTGGTGTGTTGGTCATTTGATCACGATGTCTTATCCAGAGGTCTATGATCCTGCACTTAAAAAGTGGAGCCTTAACACAATTCCATTTTTCCCAGAGGAGTGGAAATATGAGGTAATTGGCTCTGTCAAAAACAATTTGCCATTGTAAAGGGATTATTAAACCGTGCAGATGTAGATACTATTTATATTTGTACCGACTCTGGACGTGAAGGTGAATATATTTATCGTCTGGTAGACCAGATGGCCGGCGTCAAGAACAAAAAGAGGCTGAGAGTGTGGATTGATTCTCAGACAGAAGAAGAAATTTTAAGAGGAATACGTGAGGCAAAGGATTGGAGCTTTTATGATCATCTGAGCGATTCTGCTTACTTAAGAGCGAAGGAAGATTATCTTATGGGCATCAATTTTTCCAGAGCACTGACGCTGAAATTTGGTCCTGCTGTTGCTTCCTTTATGAATACAAAGTGGTCTGTCATCTCAGTAGGACGTGTAATGACATGCGTACTAGGCATGGTTGTACGAAGAGAACGTGAAATACGAAGCTTCGTAAAGACACCATTTTACCGTGTGATTATATCGCTTCCTGTGGCGCAGGAGGAAAATAAGGGAACTATAGAGGCCGAGTGGCGAAGTGTGGAGGGCTCAAAGTATTTTCAGTCGCCAAAGCTTTATAAGGAAAATGGCTTTTTAAAGAGAGAGACAGCACAGGAGCTTATAAATTATCTGGAGGCACCTCTTAATCCAGAAGAAAAAAGGCCCGACTGTACTTTAATTAAAATTGAAAAGAAAAAAGAGCAGAAGCAGCCACCGCTTTTATTTAATCTTGCCGAGCTTCAAAATACATGTTCAAGACGATTTAAGATAAGTCCTGATGAGACACTTAAAATCGTTCAGGAATTATATGAGAAGAAGATGGTCACATATCCAAGAACAGATGCGCGTGTGCTTTCTACTGCAGTGGCAAAAGAAATTTCAAAAAATATTCGCGGCTTAAGTAATTTTGCACCTGTGGGCAGTTTTGCACAGGAGATCTTGTCACAGGATGCATGGAAAACAATCGCAAAGACACGCTACACAAACGATAAGCAGATCACAGATCACTATGCCATTATCCCAACGGGACAAGGTCTTGGTGCATATGAGCGTCTGTCAGGCGTGGCAAAGGGTGTATATGAGGTAATATGCCGCCGCTTTCTCAGCATTTTTTATGGGCCGGCTGTCTATAAAAAATATGCACTTGAATTTCAGGTAAAGACGGAGCACTTTTTCACATCATATCGTATGCTGGAGGATCCGGGCTATTTAAAGGTAACAGGCGTGCCGCAGGAAAGTACAGCACAAAAAGAAGGCGAGGAAGAATTTGCTGTTGATGAAACATCATTTTTAAGCCGCATTTTGTCAGGCTTGAAAAAGGGTATGCTCTTTGAAGAAACCTCATATGCTGTAAAGGAGGGTGAGACATCACCGCCTAAGCGCTATAACTCAGGTTCACTGATTCTGGCCATGGAAAATGCAGGTCAGCTTATTGAAGATGATGAGCTTCGCGCGCAGATTAAGGGAAGCGGCATTGGAACAAGTGCTACGCGTGCAGAGATTTTAAAAAAGCTTGTATCAAATGGATATTTGTCTCTAAATGCAAAGACACAGATCATAAAGCCGCAAAAGCTTGGAGAAGCCATATATGAAGTAGTAGCTGTGTCTATCAGGCAGCTTTTAAATCCTGAGCTGACAGCTAGCTGGGAAAAGGGACTGACTTATGTTTCAGAGGGTACGATCACATCACAGGAATATATGGATAAGCTGCAAAATTTTGTTGCTAGAAGAACACAGGGTGTTAAGCAGGTAATAAATCCGGGAGCAATCCGCGGAAACTTTGCAGGCTTTGAGTCTTTTTATGAGACTTCGCGCAAGTCTTAAAAAACATGGTTGCACAAAAGCAAAATATAAAGTAAACTAATGATGACAGGCAGCCTGCAAAAAACGCAGACTACGGAAAGGTATGGTAAAAAGATGGATTCAATTAAAGTATCTGCACTTTATAACACAGAAGAGACAATCGCAAAGGAGCTTTTTAAGGATGACTGCTATCCGTGGGAAATCCTTCCGAAGATTAAGGATTTTATCTTAACACTTGGCCCGACACTTCCGAAGGATAAGTTTGATGAGATTGAGAAGAATGTATGGGTGGCAAAGTCAGCTGTAGTTGCAAAAACGGCATCTATCACAGGACCATGTATTATTGACGAGGATACAGAAGTTCGTCATTGTGCTTTTATCCGTGGAAATGCACTCGTTGGAAAGCATTGTGTAGTTGGCAATTCAACAGAATTAAAGAATGTAATTTTGTTCAATAACGTACAGGTTCCTCATTACAATTATGTAGGTGATTCCATTTTGGGCTATAAGTCTCATATGGGTGCAGGCTCCATTACATCAAATGTAAAGTCTGATAAAAAGCTTGTTGTTGTAAAATCAGAAAATGAAGCAATCGAGACTGGATTAAAGAAATTCGGTGCAATGCTTGGAGACAATGTAGAGGTTGGCTGTGGAAGCGTTCTTAATCCGGGAACTGTTATCGGACCAAACAGCAATATCTATCCACTTTCCTCAGTCAGAGGAATCGTTCCCGCCGGAAGTATCTATAAGCATGCCGGTGAAGTAGTGATAAAGCAGGTGGAGGAGTGATTCATCTTCGGAAAAAGAAAAAGAAGAACATACACCTAAAGTAAAGAAAAAGACAGGTATCATTCAGTCTATTTTAAATCCTATCGGATTTGCAAAAAGCTGTACGATGACGATCAGGTCATGACAAATGCTGCAACTATTACGTTATTTATGGTTATGTCATTGTTTCCAATGCTGATGATTTTGCTTTGGCTTATGTCACGCATGATGCTGTCGCCAGAGGTGCTTCTAAAGATAGTATCCTCTGTTCTTCCAAAAGAAATGCTTGAACTTGTAACAGGCATTGTGGCTGATTTGTATGAGAAATCGCTTAGCGTATCAGCTTTGTCGATCACAATTATCATGGCATTGTGGTCATCATCAACTGGAATCTCATTTTTAGTTAAGGGACTAAACCGTGTCTATAAAAGAGAGGAACAGCGAAATTGGTTTGTACACAGGGCATTGTGTCTTGTATATACGGGCATATTTCTAGTGATAATGCTTCTTGTTATGGCATTTCTTGTATATGGAAGCAAATTCCGTGTGTTTTTAGTTTCGGTATGGCCTGAACTTGAAAACTGGACTGTTTTGATTACCATTTTGCAAAATGGCATTGCGATTGGCGGCATGATTCTTTTCTTTCTTGCCGTTTACAACATTTTTCCACAAAAGCGTCTGCCTTATAGAAAGCAGATGCCTGGTGCAATCGCAGCAACTATTGGATGGTATAGCTTTTCAGCGATCTACGCCACATATATACGCAATAGTAAAAATCTCGCTTTTATGTATGGAAGCCTTGCGTTAATTATCGTGTTTTTAGTATGGATGTATGTCTGTATGAATATTGTGCTTATTGGCGGCGAAATCAACTTCTTGTATAACAACCGTTATTACTATAAGCTGTATTTGCTGACAGAAAAGCAGATAGATATTCAGGAATATTTCATGCATGCTAAGTCAGAGACAGAGATATTAGAGCCAGAAGTGGTGGACGAGGAAGAAAACATTAAAGAGTGGGAACAAAAAGAGCCAGAAGTGGCAGAAATACTAGAGGAGCCACAGCCAGAAGTGGCAGAAATACTAGAAGAACCGCAACTGGCAGCATCAGAAGAAATACAAGAGCAGCCAGATTTGTCGGAGAAAATAGAATAAGCAAAAAAGCATTCATGTAAAAGATTTGCATGGGTGCTTTTTTTATTTTTGTCAACCGAATTTCAACTTATTTCTATGCAGTTTCTACCTTATTTTCACAAAAATAAAAAGCAAATAGCGTAAAGTATAGGACAAAATGCGAATTTGTTGAAAAGTAACAAAATAAAATGAGTATTTTTGAACAAAAAAACGTCGCTTTTTTTGAAAAGTGTGGTATAATTTAGATGTATGCTAAGTGAAAGAGGGGATTTTAATCATGGCAAAAGAAATGATTGCAATGCTGCTTGCTGGTGGACAGGGATCACGTCTGTACGCATTGACACAGAAGCTTGCAAAACCAGCAGTACCTTTTGGCGGAAAATATCGTATTATCGATTTTCCGTTATCAAATTGTGTGAATTCAGGTATTGATACCGTCGGTATTCTCACACAGTATCAGCCGTTGGTATTAAACGAATATATTGGAAACGGACAACCTTGGGATCTTGACCGTCTGCATGGCGGCGTTCATGTTCTTCCACCGTATCAGCAGGCGTCCGGCTCTGACTGGTATAAGGGAACCGCAAATGCGATTTATCAGAATATTTCCTTTATAGAGCGTTATAATCCACAGTACGTAATCATCCTTTCAGGTGATCAGATCTGCAAGCAGGACTACAGTGATTTCCTTCGTTTCCACAAGGAAAAGGGTGCAGAGTTCAGCGTGGCAGTTATGGAGGTTCCGTGGGATGAGGCATCTCGTTTCGGCCTGATGGTGGCTGACGAGGATTCTCGTATTACAGAGTTCCAGGAGAAGCCAAAGAATCCAAAGTCAAATCTGGCTTCTATGGGTATTTACATTTTCAACTGGGATATTTTAAAGAAGTATCTTATTGAGGATGAGGCAGATCCAAATTCTCAAAATGACTTCGGAAACAACATTATTCCAAACCTTCTTCGTGACGGACGTAAGATGTATGCATATCGTTTTGATGGATATTGGAAGGATGTTGGAACTATTTCTTCCTTGTGGGAAGCAAATATGGAGGTTCTTGATCCTGAGCACAGTGGTATCAATCTGTTCGATGAAAACTGGAAGATTTACAGCCGAAACAGCGGTATGACAGGTCATCGCATTGGTGCAGATGCAGAAGTAGAAAACTCCATGATTACCGATGGATGCCGCATCCATGGTACAGTAAAGCACTCCATTTTATTTGCAGGTGTTTCTGTAGAGCCAGGTGCAGTTGTTGAGGATGCAGTTGTCATGGGCGGCACTGTAATCAAGGCAGGTGCACAGGTAAGACATTGTATTATCGCTGAGAATGTTGTAATTGGCGAGAATGCAGTTGTAGGTGAGGCGCTCTCAGAGGGCGGCAAGGGCGTTGCAACAATCGGTGCAGGTGTTTATATTGGAGACAATGCAAAGATTGGTCCAAATGCAATGGTCAGCGAGAATGTAAAGGGTGGTGAAGAACAATGGTAAAATCAAATGTAAATGCGCTGGGAATTATCTTCCCGAACAGTTATGATAATATGGTTCCGGAGCTGGTAACAGAGCGTCTTATGGCTTCCATTCCCTTTGCAGGACGTTATCGTATGATCGACTTTGTCCTTTCAAGTATGGTAAGCAGCGGAATTGATAATATTTCTATTATTGTCCGCAATAATTATCATTCCTTGATGGATCATCTTGGTTCAGGACGTGAGTGGGATCTTACCCGTAAAATGGTGGTTTGACAATTATTCCTCCATTTGCAGAGAAGACTGTAAAGATGTATAACGGACGTGTTGAGGCACTTGCCAGCATTCTTAGTCTTCTTCGTGACCAGAAAGAAGAGTATGTTGTAATGTCAGATGCCAATATTGCAGTTAATTTTGATTTCAGTGCGATGCTGCAGGCTCATATTGAGAGCGGTGCTGATGTAACAGTTGCATATAAGGAAGAGGAATTAGCAGACAGTCTTAAGAATTTAGATATCATGAAGGAAGACTTCTTCTATACACTTGCACTTGAAGGAGATAGAGTAAAGAAGATTTATGTAAACTCCGAAGAGTCTGGTCCACAGAAGCTTTCTATGAATATCTATATCTTAAAGAGAGAGCTTTTGATTGATTTAGTACATACTGCATTTGTTCGCGGATATGTTTACTTTGAGCGTGATATCTTAGCACAGAGACTTGATAAGCTGAATGTAAAGGCATATCGTTTTGACGGTTACCTTGCAAGAATCACTGATATGAAGAGCTATTTTGATGAGAACATGAAGCTTCTTGAGGATGAAAATCTTGATGCACTGTTTGCACCAAATCCGATTTACACAAAGATTCGTGATGATAACCCGACACGCTACATCAACGGTTCTAAGGTAAAGAACGTAATGGCTGCCGATGGCTGTATCATCGAGGGAGAAGTAGAGAATTGTGTACTCTTTAGAGGTGTTAAGATTGCAAAGGGCGCAAAGGTAAGAAACTGCGTGCTGATGCAGGATACCGTAGTAGGTGAGGGCTGCAGTCTTGAGTATGTCATCACAGACAAGAATGTAGCCATCTCTGCTGATAAGGAAATCAAGGGCACAAATACCTTCCCGGTATATGCCGCTAAGTTCCAGAAGATTTGACGAAAAATGTTACAAAAGAGGGGTGGTCATTTTTGACGCTCCTCTTTTTTTGATAAAACCCTTGTAGGATCTTTTGAATTTTGGTATGATAGTAAAATATGGAGAAATTTGCTGTTTTTTACTTAACAGCTTACAGATACAGGCCTGCGGGCCGGGAGGTTAATTTTATGAAACATGCCCATCAGATCAAATCGGTGGCGCCGGGCTCAATTGCAGAGGAGCTAGAGCTAGAGCCAGGTGATAAGATCCTGCAGATTAACGGTCAGGATATCGAGGATGTCCTTGATTATCGTTTTTATATTCAAAATGAAGAAATAGATATGGTTGTCCAGAAAAAGGACGGCTCAGAGGTGGAGTGGGAGTTTGATAAGGACTTTTACGAAGACCTTGGCATCGAGTTTGAGAGCGGTCTAATGTCAGATTATCGTTCCTGTACAAATAAGTGCATCTTCTGCTTTATTGACCAGATGCCGCCTGGAATGCGCGATACGCTTTATTTTAAAGATGATGATGCAAGACTTTCATTTCTTCAGGGAAATTATATTACATTGACAAACATGAAAGAGCATGATCTTTCACGTATTATAAAATATCATCTGTCACCTATCAATATTTCAGTTCAGACGACAAATCCAGAGCTTCGCGTAAAGATGCTTCACAATCGTTTCGCAGGAAAGATCATGGAAACGCTGAATCGTCTTCGTGATGCAGATATTGAGATGAACGGTCAGATCGTTTTGTGCAAGGGAGTAAATGACGGTGCCGAACTAGAGCGTTCAATTCGCGATCTTGCAGGATTATATCCGCAGATGCAGAGTATGTCAGTAGTTCCAGTTGGTTTAAGCAAATATCGTGAAGGCTTGTATCCGTTAGAGCCGCTTACAAAAGAGGATGCAGAAAATGCCCTTGATATTATTGGTCGTTTTCAAAATGAAATGTATGAACGTTTTGGCACACATTTTGTTCATGCAAGTGATGAGTTTTATCTGCTTGCAAACCGTCCTCTGCCGCCGGAAGAAGTTTATGACGGCTATGTGCAGCTTGAAAATGGTGTTGGTATGCTGCGTCTTTTAATAGAAGAAACAGATTATACATTAGAGGCGTTAAGCGGTGATGAGCGTGTCCATACATTGTCTCTTGCGACAGGAAAACTGGCATACCCATTTTTAAGGGATATTGCGGCAAAAGTTCATGAGAAGTTCCCAAATGTGAACATTACAGTCTATGAGATTTTGAATGATTTCTTCGGACATGGTGTTACTGTGTCTGGTTTGATCACTGGACAGGATTTAATTAAGCAGCTTAAAGGCAAGCCATTAGGAGAGGTTCTTCTTCTTCCGGCGAATATGTTTAGAAGCAATGAAGAAGTATTTTTGGACGATCTAACAAAGCAGGATGTCGAAAAAGCTTTACAAGTTCCGATAAATATTGTAAAATCAGACGGGCAGGAACTGATTCGTGCAATGCTGATGGAAGAAAGTGAAGAAACAAAGCAGTTTCATTCTCCATATGAGCTGTAAGGTGTTTTTGCTGGTCTAATTTATATTTATGTAAGAAAGCGAGAAGAATATGAGTAAACCGATAGTTGCTATCGTAGGCCGCCCGAATGTCGGAAAGTCTACGTTGTTTAATGTAATTGCAGGCGATTCCATCGCCATCGTAAAAGATACGCCAGGTGTAACAAGAGACCGTATTTATGCGGACTGCAGTTGGCTGAATTATAATTTTACCATGATTGATACAGGTGGTATTGAGCCGGATTCAAGTGATGTAATTTTGTCACAGATGAGAGATCAGGCACAGATTGCAATTGATACTGCAGATGTAATCATTTTCCTTGTTGATGTAAGACAGGGACTTACCGATGCAGACGGCAAGGTAGCAGATATGCTTCGCCGCAGCCAAAAGCCAGTTGTTCTTTGTGTTAATAAGGTGGATTCCTTTAAGAAGATGGAAGCAGATGTATATGAGTTTTATAACCTTGGAATCGGTGATCCGATCCCTGTATCTGCATCAAACCATCAGGGCGTCGGCGATCTTCTTGAGGCTGTCAGCAATCATTTCAAGAAGGACGGCAGCGAGTCAGATGATGATGATCGTCCGCGCATCGCTATCGTAGGCCGCCCGAATGTTGGAAAATCATCTATCGTAAACCGTCTTGTAGGCGAGAAGCGTGTGATTGTATCTGATATTGCAGGAACAACACGTGATGCCATTGATACGCCTCTTAAGAGAAATGGCCGCGAGTATATCCTTATTGATACAGCAGGTCTTCGCCGCAAGAGCAAGATTCACGAGGATCTTGAGCGCTATAGTATCATTCGTACTGTTACAGCAGTAGAGCGTGCCGATGTCGTCGTTATGGTAATTGATGCGGCAGAGGGCGTTGCAGAGCAGGATGCAAAGATTGCAGGTATCGCACACGAGCGCGGTAAAGGTGTAATCATTGCAGTAAACAAGTGGGATGCTGTTGAAAAGGATGATAAGACAATCTACAAGATGACAGAAAAGATCAAGCAGACACTTGCATATATGCCATATGCAGAATTTGTCTTCATCTCTGCAAAGACAGGACAGAGATTAGACAAGCTCTTTGAGCTGATTGATATGATCATCGAAAATCAGTCTATGCGTATTGCAACTGGTGTGTTAAATGAAATCTTAGCAGAGGCTGTAGCTATGCAGCAGCCGCCGTCAGATAAAGGACGCCGCTTAAAAGTATTCTACATGACTCAGATTTCAGTAAAGCCGCCGACATTTGTTGTCTTTGTAAATGATAAGAAACTTATGCACTATTCCTACACACGATATATCGAGAACCAGATCCGCAATGCATTTGGCTTTAGAGGAACGCCGCTTCGCTTTATTATCCGCGAGAGAAAGGAAGATAAGTAATGATACGCGTATTATTGCTGGTGATCGGATATTGTCTGGGAATGATCCAGACAGGTTATCTTTATGGAAGAATGAAGGGAATTGATATCCGCAAGGCGGGAAGTGGAAACTCCGGCGCGACAAATTCACTTCGAGTACTTGGCAAAAAGGCTGGTCTTATCGTCTTTGCTGTCGATTTGTGCAAATGTTTTATTCCGTGTTTGATCGTAAAGGCATGGGCTGTTTCAAGCGGACAGCAGCATATGGAAGATATTTATATGCTGTATCTGGCGTTTGGTGTTATTTTGGGACACAATTATCCATGCTATTTAAATTTTAAGGGTGGAAAAGGAATCTCAAGTACATCAGGCTTTATTTTAGCATTTGATCTTCGTATCGCCGCTGTGTGTCTGGCAGCATTCAGTGTAATTGTTGGAACGACACGCTACGTATCACTAGGCTCACTGACAGTTGTTTCAATCTGCTTCGTGATGGGCGTGATTTTTGGAGTAAACGGTATGCTTAGTGTAGAGCCGGCAAATATGGCAGAGTTTATTATACTGCTTGCCCTAATTACAATTCAGGCATATATTCGCCACAGAGCAAATATCAAGCGTCTGTTAAACGGCACTGAAAATAAAATAGGTGCTAAGAAATAAATATAAGGAAGGTTTGTGTTATGGCAAAAGTCAGCATTATAGGAACGGGAACATGGGGCATTGCCCTTGGCATGGTGCTGGCGCAGAATGGCCATGAAGTAACGGCGTGGTCTGCGCTGCCGAAGGAAATTGAGGCACTAAGGGAAAGCTATAAATGCAAAAATCTTCCGGGAGTTGAAATCCCGAGAAGCATTGTATTTACAGCAGACTTACAGGAGGCATGTACTGATAAGGAGATGCTTGTTTTGTCAGTTCCTTCGGTATTTACCAGAGGAGTAGCAAAACAGATGAAGCCTTTCGTAAAGGAGGGACAGCTGATTGTCAGTGTAGCAAAGGGCATTGAGGAAAAAACATTAATGACAATGTCCCAGCAGATTGAAGAAGAGCTTCCTATGGCAAATGTTGCAGTTCTTTCTGGCCCAAGCCATGCAGAGGAAGTCAGCCGCGGCATTCCGACAACAGTTGTTGTTGGAGCAAAGGACAGACAGACAGCTGAGCACATCCAAAATTTGTTTATGTCATCTGTCTTTCGTGTATATACAAGCCCTGATATCTTAGGTATTGAGCTTGGCGGTGCACTTAAAAATGTCATTGCTCTTGCAGCAGGCGTCAGCGATGGTCTTGGCTGCGGTGATAACACAAAGGCAGCTCTTATGACAAGAGGAATCGCAGAGATCACAAGACTTGGTGTAGCAATGGGCGGAAAGCCGGAGACATTTTCCGGACTTTCAGGAATCGGAGATCTGATTGTCACATGCACAAGCATGCATAGCAGAAACAGAAGAGCCGGCATCCTGATCGGACAGGGAAAGACAATGCAGGAAGCCATGGACGAAGTTCAGATGGTGGTAGAAGGTGTGTACTCTGCGAAGGCAGCCCTTGCACTCAGCAAAAAATATAATGTTTCCATGCCGCTCGTGCAGGAAACTAATCAGGTTTTGTTCGGTGGAAAAACAGCAGCAGAAGCATTAAAGGATCTGATGCTTAGAGACAGAACAATTGAGAGTGAAAATTTGCTGTGGGAAAATAAGTAACAATAATATCCTAACGAATAAATTCCTTCATATGCGCATAGACTGACAGTAACAGCCCGGACTGTCCGGGGATGATTGTCAGGAGGCGTGTATGAAGGAATTTCACATTTATAAGGATATCAGACAGCGAACAAACGGAGAGATCTACTTAGGGGTTGTAGGCCCGGTGCGTACCGGCAAGTCCACCTTTATCCGCCGTTTTATGGAGGAGATGGTCATCCCACATATGGAGGATGGTCCGGCGAAAACGCGCTCTAAAGATGAGCTTCCGCAGGCAGCATCAGGCAAGAACATTATGACAACAGAGCCTAAATTTATTCCGACAGAGGCGGCAAAAATCTTCTTAGAGGATAAGACAGAAATGAAAATTCGTCTCATTGACTGTGTTGGCTTTCTGATTCCTGGCGCGTTTGGTGCCACAGAAGAAGAAAAAGAGCGTCTTGTACATACACCATGGTTTGATTATGATATTCCATTTTCACAGGCGGCAGAGCTTGGCACGCGAAAGGTAATTGAGGAACACAGCACAGTAGGTATTGTTGTGACGACAGATGGCAGTGTGACAGGAATCGAGAGAGCAGCATATGAGGAAGCGGAGAAGAAAACAATAGAAGAGCTTAAAAAGCATCAAAAGCCATTTGTAGTTGTCTTAAACACAAAGACACCATATACACTAACTGTAAAGCAGCTTACAAAAAAGCTGCAGGAAATGTATAAGGTTACAGTCATGCCAATGGACTGCGCATCGATGGATCTTGAAGATATCAGTCAGCTGATGAAAAAAATCTTGTTTGAATTTCCAGTGTGCCAGGTTGATTTTGAAACGCCGGGCTGGTTTGATGTGCTTGAGCTTTCCAGTCCTGTCAAAAAAGCAGTCATCGAATTTGCGCAGAAAGTCATGAATCAGATCAGCTGTATGCGCGATGCAAAGGTACCAGAAAAAGAAAACCTTCCGCAGCAGATTAGCCGCTTTGTGCTAGAAGAGACAAATCTTGCACAGGGAAAGATCGTCTATGAGATAAGCTTAAAGGAAGAACTTTATTTTTCACTGGCCAGTGAATGTGCAGGCTTTTTGCTTACATCACAAAAGCAGCTCTTTGATGCTCTTGCCGAGTATGCCAGACTTCGCTCTCAGTATCAGAAGGTACAGTCAGCAATGGAATCAGTTGCTCAAAAGGGATACGGTGTTGTCACGCCAGAGAGAAAACAGATAAATATCTCAGAGCCAATAGTCGTGCGTCACGGAAGCAGATATGGCGTCAGAATGAAGGCAACAGCCCCGTCAATTCATATGATACAAAGCATGGTAGAGACAGAGATTGCACCTATAGTCGGAAGCGAACAGCAGGCAAAAGATCTAGTCGATTACATAGAATCTGCGGCACAGAAAGAGCAGGATGGAATATGGAACACAAACATCTTCGGAAAATCAATTGAGCAGATCGTCGAAGACGGCATGAACGCTAAAATAAACCAAATGACAGACAGCTGCCAGCAAAAGCTTCAGGATGCGCTTAAAAAGATTATAAACGACAGCAATGGCGGTATTGTGTGCATAATTATCTAACGATATCTTGACGATACGCGCAAAAAAAGGTATATTACTAAAGATAAGGCTCCTTATAATGAGCCGACAGAAAGGTAAGGAATTTTATGGACACAACGACACTATTGTATATCGGGCTTGCCGTTATTGTTGTCGGTGTGCTGGTCTATCAGGTTGTCACCAGCAACAGCCGCCGCAACAAGCGTTTTTTAAGCTCGATCATCAACTCATGGGGAAATCTGCCAAAGAGAGAGTATGATTACGGTGAGCTTGAGCACATTGCCAAATATTTTCAGGCAACAAAGCAGGAAGAGTTTACGATTGATGATATCACATGGAACGACTTAGATATGGACTCTGTGTTCTGTATGATGAATCAGTGCCGCAGCAGCAGCGGAGACGACTATCTTTACAAGCTGCTGCGTACACCGCTGACAAGCAAGAAGGAGCTTGAGGAGAGAAACCGCATCATAAGCTTCTTTCAGCGAAACGAAAAGACAAGAATAGCTTACCAGATGGAGCTTTCCAAGGTAGGCCATTCAAAGAAGTTTGCGTTGATTGATTATGTCAACAACATCACAAAGCTTCTTCCTGACAGCAACCTTGACAACTACATGCATCTGTTTTTGTATGTTGTAGTAATATTTGCGATTATCGCACAGCCGGCAAGCGGTATTCTTGTTGCAATAGGTGTGCTGATCTACAATATCTACACCTACTACAAAAAGAAAACAGAGATTGAACCATATTATGTGTCTGTTGGTGCCATTGTACATTTAGTGTCCTGTGCACAGGGACTGTTAAAGCTGAATGTGCCAGAGCTTAAAGATTACACAGAGAACTTAAAGCAGGCTGTAAATGTCCTTTCATCTGTAAAGGGAATGCAAAGTTTCTTGGTTCCACTGACAAGTTCAGCGGAAATATGGGCTCTATGATGATGGACTATTTAAACATGTTCTTTAGAATTGACTTGATCATGTTTAATCGTCTGTTGGCAAAGGTTCAGAAGCACAAAAAAGAGATGCTTATTTTAATGGACGAGATTGGCCGTCTCGATGCCTATATCTCTATTGCCTCATTCCGCGAGCTTATGCCATTTTACTGCGAGAGTGAATTAGAGGAGTCAAAAGAGGGCTTTGTTGAGGCAAAGGATATGTATCACCCTCTGCTTTCAGAGCCAGTTGCAAATAGTATTTACGAGCATCATCCAGTGCTTCTTACAGGTTCAAATGCATCTGGTAAGTCAACCTTCTTAAAGACTGTTGCAATCAACGCACTTTTATCACAGACATGTGGTATGGCTCTTGCAAAGGAGTATCGTTCATGCTTCTTTAGAATTTACTCATCAATGGCATTAAAGGACAATATTCAGGGCAGTGAGAGCTACTTCATTGTCGAGATCAAGTCCTTAAAGCGTATTCTTGATGCTGTAAATCAGGACAAGACACCAGTTCTTTGCTTTGTAGATGAGGTTCTTCGCGGAACTAATACAGTAGAGCGTATCGCGGCATCAAGCCGTATCTTACAGAGCTTTGCCGACAGCGGTGTTATGTGCTTTGCAGCAACACATGATATTGAGCTTACTCATATGTTAGAGCATCTGTACAGCAATTATCATTTCAAAGAAGATGTCAAGGATAACGATGTCATCTTCAATTACCGTCTGTACGAGGGACGTGCCGTATCAAGAAACGCAATCAAGCTTTTAGGTGTTCTTGGCTACGACGAGAATGTCATCACAAAGGCAGACGAAACAGCAAAGCGCTTCTTAGATACAGGAGTGTGGAGCTTAGAATAAAAACACCTTGCAGTATTTTTCTATTTATACTATAATAAATGCGATAAAATTGCCTGTGGTCTGCAAAAACGGCCGCAGGTGCAGATTAGTTTGGAGGAAACGATTGTGGAAAAGTATGGAGTAAATGAATTACGCCGGATGTTCCTTGATTTTATGGAGAGCAAAGGACATCTGAAGATGAAGAGTTTTTCACTGGTGCCGCACAACGACAACAGCCTTTTAATTATTAACTCCGGTATGGCACCGTTAAAGCCATATTTTACCGGACAGGAAATCCCGCCGAGACGCAGAGTGACCACCTGTCAGAAGTGTATCAGAACAGGTGATATCGAAAACATTGGAAAGACTGCACGTCACGGTACTTTCTTTGAGATGCTTGGAAACTTCTCTTTTGGCGATTACTTCAAGAAGGAAGCTATTGCATGGAGCTGGGAGTTTTTAACTCAGGTTGTTGGTCTTGATCCAGACCGTCTGTATCCGTCCGTATATGAGGATGATGATGAGGCATTTGAGCTCTGGAATAAGCAGCAGGGCATTCCGGCTGAGAGAATCTTCCGTTTTGGAAAGGAAGACAACTTCTGGGAGCACGGTTCAGGTCCTTGCGGTCCATGTTCTGAGATCTACTACGACAGAGGCGAGAAGTATGGCTGCGGTAAGCCGGGCTGTACTGTAGGCTGTGACTGTGACCGTTACATGGAAGTATGGAACAACGTATTCTCACAGTTTAATAACGATGGACATGGTCATTACACAGATCTGATTCAGAAAAACATTGATACAGGTATGGGTCTTGAGAGACTGGCAGTTGCTGTTCAGGACGTAGATTCTATTTTCGATGTAGATACACTTCGCGCACTGACCGACCATGTTGGTGAGGTTGCACATGCTGTTTATCATGAGGATGAAAAGAAGGATGTTTCCATTCGTATCATCACCGATCACATCCGTTCCGTAACATTTATGATCTCCGATGGTATCATGCCGTCTAACGAGGGCAGAGGCTACGTTCTTCGCCGTCTGCTTCGCCGTGCTGCACGTCATGGAAGAATCCTTGGAATTGATGGTCTGTTCTTAAGCGAGTTAGCTAAGGTTGTAATCGCAACATCTAAGGATGGTTATCCGGAGTTAGAAGAAAAGAAAGAGATGATCTTAAAGGTAATCTCTGAGGAAGAAAATAAATTCAACAAGACAATTGATCAGGGTCTGACAATCTTAGAGGATTTTGAGGCAGCAATGAAGGAAGAAGGAAAGACTACACTTGACGGTGCTGATGCATTCAAGCTGTATGATACCTACGGCTTCCCGCTTGATCTTACAAAGGAGATCCTTGAGGAGAAGGGCTTTGATGTAGATGAAGAAGGCTTCAAGGAGAACATGGAAGCACAGAGACAGGCTGCAAGAAAGGCTCGTAAGACAACAAACTACATGGGAGCAGATGTAACTGTATACCAGTCCATCGATCCGTCTGTTACAAGTAAGTTCGTTGGATATGACAAGCTTGTAAGCGACTCAAAGATCCTTGTTTTAACAACAGAGGATGAGATCGTAGAGGCACTTACAGATGGTCAGAACGGAACAATCATTACCGAGGAGACACCATTCTATGGCACCATGGGTGGTCAGCAGGGTGATATCGGTGTTATCGAGACAGAGAGCGGAAGCTTCACTGTAAAGGATACAATTCACCTTCAGGGCGGCAAGATCGGCCATGTAGGAACCATGACAAAGGGTATGCTTACACAGGGCGAGACTGTTACATTAAAGGTAGATGAGAAGAACCGTCAGCTGACAAGCAAGAACCACAGCGCAACACATGTTCTTCAGAAGGCACTGCGTATGGTACTTGGAAGCCATGTTGAGCAGGCAGGTTCCTATGTATCAAAGGATCGTCTGCGTTTTGACTTCACTCATTTCCAGGCAATGACAAAGGAAGAGCTTGCAAAGGTAGAGGAGATCGTAAATGATCAGATCGCAGCAGCACTTCCAGTTGTTACAAAGGAAACAACAATCGATGAGGCAAAGAAGATGGGTGCAATGGCACTGTTTGGTGAGAAGTATGGTTCTACAGTGCGTGTCGTTTGCATGGGAGACTTCTCATTAGAGCTTTGCGGTGGTACACATGTATCAAATACCGCAGCAATAAATTGCTTCAAGATCATTTCTGAGTCTGGTATTGCAGCAGGTGTTCGTCGTATTGAGGCACTTACATCTGAGGGTCTTATTCACTACTACGAGAAGCTTTCAGCTGATCTTGCAGAGGCAAGCGCAGTAGCAAAGACTACTCCGGACAAGCTGACAGAGCGTATCGAGACTATGCAGGGCGAGATCAAGGCACTTCAGTCTGAGAATGAGAAGTTAAAGAACCAGATGGCAAAGGATGCTGTCGGCAACGTAATGGATCAGGTAGTAGAGATTAATGGTGTTAAGCTTCTGGCTGTAGCACTTAAGGATACTGGAATGAATGAGCTTCGCAACTTAGGCGATCAGTTCAAGGAGAAGCTTGGAAACGGTGTCGTAGTAATCGCATCTGCAGCAGACGGCAAGGTAAACCTTATGGCAACTGCAACAGACGAGGCTATAAAGGCTGGCGCACATGCAGGAAATCTTATCAAGGGAATTGCTGCACTTGTAGGCGGTGGCGGCGGCGGACGTCCAAATATGGCTCAGGCCGGCGGAAAGAATCCAGACGGAATCCAAGCTGCACTTAAAAAAGCAGCAGAGGTTCTTAAGGATCAGTTAAACAAATAATGCTGTAAACAAATAAGGGGGCTGCTATTTGGCAGTCCCCTTTTATAAAGGAGAGATTATGACAGAAGGAGAAGAGAGAAGAGAACATATTATTCAGCTTTTGACGCAGACAAAAAAGCCGATTTCAGGAACAGAGCTTGCCAAACAGATGAAGGTAAGCCGTCAGGTGATCGTGCAGGACATTGCACTGCTTCGCGCATCAAACCGAAATATTCTCTCGACGAATAAG
>ENA-OPYX01000216-OPYX01000216.1-human-gut-metagenome-genome-assembly--contig:-NODE-216-length-34517-cov-4.103257_pt1 | contig 34517 bp, 34 predicted proteins | sample MGYA00242639_ERZ504486 | MGnify/ENA primary metagenome ERZ504486 (study PRJEB26092, sample SAMD00036296) | human gut metagenome | host: Homo sapiens | study: EMG produced TPA metagenomics assembly of... | reverse complement strand
ATTTACAGATGCAGTACACAATTGCCCGACATCATCCGAACATTACAAATCTATGATGGGCAAGACCATTGACAGTATCGAATACTATACAACAGATGGCATCTACACAATGGATATCGCTGATCTTTATGTTCCGGTTAAATTTGCAAAGGCTGACAGTGCAGTGAGGGTTTCCGATGCAGATGTTTCAGACGGAAAGACAACAATAGAGAAGAATCTTCCGGATGATTTTGACCCAGAGTATAGCGTAGATGGATTAGATGTTACGTTAGAAGGAAGCACACTGACGTACAAGAAAGCAGATGCGGTTACACCTGGAAAAGTATACGCTTACAGTAAAGATAAGCAGGAAATACGCAGATATCAAAGTATCATTCTTAGTTAACAACGAAAGATATGCCGGCAGCTTATGATACAGAAAATAAGAAACTTGTAGAGGCAGAAGGATCTGATGCAGATGCGTTAAACGCTTATATCAAAAATATTTCATCTGTAAATGTAGATGGAAAAGATTATGCAGCAAGTGGAAGAGGAGCTGTAACGATTATTGATAAAGATGGAACACTTAAGACAGATGCAACGCCATTCGCTGGTGCAGAAGCAGGAAAAGAGTTCCAGATCACAGTAACTGCAACAGGCTATACAACACCACTCACATTTACTTATAAAGTAGCTGGTGAAACCCCGGCACCTTCACAGATTGATACTTCTGCACTGGAAGCAGCGATTGCTGAAGCAGACGGATTAAAAGAATCCGACTACACGGCAGACAGCTGGGCAGCATATCAGACAGCATTTGCAAATGCTAAGGCAGCACTGGAAGTAAAAGAAAGCCAGGAAGCAGTAGATCAGGCAAAAACAGCATTGGATAAAGCAAAAGCAGCACTTGCAAAAGCAGAAGAGCCAAAAAAAGAAGTATCAACAGATGCACTTGAAAAGGCAATCAAAGCAGCAGGCGCTTTAAAAGAATCGGATTATACAGCAGACAGCTGGAAAGCACTTCAGTCAGCACTGACTGAGGCTAATACAGCACTGAAAGAGAAGAAAGATCAGGCTACAGTGGATAAAGCAACTGAGAATCTGAATAAAGCAATCAGTGCACTAGTGAAAAAGGACGCAGGACAGAAAGCGAATGGTACAAGTGGCACATCCGGTAAGGCAGGATCAGGATCTGCATCGAATACAAATAATGGAAAAGCCGCAAAGACGGGTGATCCATCCGGCTTATTTGGATGGTTAGGACTTGCAGTAACATCTCTTGGAGCCGGAATCGGAGGATTCTCACTTAAGAGAAAGAAAAGAGAAGATGAAGAATAAGTAATAGAAGTTGTAAAAATAATGATTACTGCTTAGAGTAACTTAAGAAAAAGTACTCGTGATAACATAAGTAATATGATATCGCGGGTACTTTTTATTCTATATACCGGAAAATTCACAAAGACTACATAGTTCTCTGCTATAATAATAAAGATAGAAGAAAAATATATCATGAAAATATAGATTTAAGAGGAGGGCCGGGTCTTATGGATAAGATCAAAATATTAGTAGTAGATGATGAAAGCAGGATGCGGAAACTGGTGAAGGATTTCCTGGAAAGAGAAGGATATCAGGTGATCGAAGCCGGAGATGGTATGGAAGCGATGGAACAATTTTATGATGTAAAGGATATTGCGCTGATTATTCTGGATGTGATGATGCCAAGAATGGACGGCTGGCAGGTATGCCGTGAAGTGCGCCAGTCATCCAAAGTTCCGATTATCATGCTGACTGCAAGATCAGAAGAGAGAGACGAATTACAGGGATTTGATCTTGGTGTCGACGAATATATCTCAAAACCATTCAGTCCGAAGATCCTGGTAGCCAGAGTGAATGCAATCTTAAGAAGAGCCAATGTAATAGGAGAGAGTAATGAGATCAATGCCGGCGGAATTGTGATCGACAAAGCGGAACATCAGGTGAAGATTGATGATAAGGAGATTGAATTAAGCTTTAAAGAATTTGAACTTCTGACGTATTTTGTTGAGAATCATGGGCATTGCATTATCAAGAGAGAAAATTTTGAATAACGTATGGGATTACGATTATTTTGGAGATGCAAGAACCATTGATACACATGTTAAGAAGTTGAGAAGCAAACTCGGAGAAAAAGGAAATTATATCAAAGACAATCTGGGGGATGGGTTACGAAATTTGAGGTTGATGAAGAATGAAAATCATAAGTGAAGAAAAAAAAACAAGATCAAAAAACAGGCATCATTCGATCAAGACGCAGATGATCATGGCGTTTGTAGGACTGCTGATCTGCCTGGTAGTGACATTAATGTTCATCAATGGCAAATTTCTGGAACCATATTATATCAGTAAGAAGGAATCCCGTTTTATAGAGCTTTATGAAAAGCTGAATAATGTATCAAATGAAGATAGGTGGAACAGTGTAAGGAAAAATAGTTCACTTATTCATTTCGCTGAAAAGAATAATATTTCTTATCTGGTCATAGAAAAAGATAATGATGTACATACAAATGTGCATGATAAGAATATGCTGAAGAATCAGATGATGGGATATTTTCTGAATCAGGCACAGAAAGAAAGCAGAATCCTGGATTCCACGGAAGTTTACCAGATCAATCAGTCATGGGATCCATGGAATCAGAACTATTATGTAGATATGTGGGGAAGCCTGGATGATGGCAGTCAGTTCCTGCTCAGAAGTCCGGTGGAAAGTATGCGGGAGAGTGCGGCGATATCGAATCGTTTCTTATTATATATAGGAAGTATTTTGATGGTTGTATCTATCCTGCTGATCTGGTATTTTGCAAAACGTATCACAGAACCGATCCGCGAACTGGCAAGATTATCAGACCGTATGGCAGATCTTGATTTTGATGCGAAATATACCAGTGGTGGAAGTAATGAGATTGGGGAACTTGGTGAGAACTTTAACCGGATGTCGGAAAAACTGGAAAGTACAATTTCGGAGCTCAAGAAGGCGAATAACAGCCTGCAGAAAGATATCGAACAGAAAGACAAGCTGGAAAAGATGAGAAATGAGTTTCTGGGAAATGTATCGCATGAATTAAAGACACCGATCGCACTGATCCAGGGATATGCCGAAGGATTAAAAGAGGGTGTGAATGAAGATGCGGAGAGCCGGGAATTCTACTGTGATGTAATCATGGATGAAGCTTCCAAGATGAATCAGATGGTTAAGAATCTTCTGACATTAAACCAGTTGGAATTCGGCGATGAGGATATTGTGTTTGACAGATTTAATCTTACAGCACTTGTAAGAGGTGTGCTCCAGAGTATGGAAATCATGGCAGATCAGGCAGGGGCAAAAATTCTCCTGCATACAGAAGAAGATATCTATGCATGGGCAGATGAATTTAAAGTAGAGCAGGTCGTGAAAAATTATGTCAGCAATGCATGTCATCATGTCAACGGGGATATGGTGATAGAGGTAAAAATGGTTCAAAAAGACGGTAAAGTGCGGGTATCCGTATTTAATACCGGAACTCCGATACCAGAAGCAGATATTGCACATATCTGGGATAAATTCTATAAAGTCGATAAAGCACATACACGCGAATATGGCGGCAATGGAATCGGTCTTTCTATTGTAAAAGCGATTATGAAATCGTTCCATCAGGAATATGGAGTAAAGAATTATGATAATGGAGTTGAATTCTGGTTTGAACTTGATGTACAATAAAGAATAATGGGCACGGAATGAATGGCCGGAGAGTTCCAGATCACATACGAAAGGCAGGACGACGAGATGATAGCGATTATTGACTACGATGCAGGAAATATAAAGAGTGTGGAAAAAGCCATGCAGCTTCTGGGACAGGAAGTAACAATCACAAGAGACAGAGAGACGATTATGAATGCAGATAAGGTAATCCTTCCGGGAGTCGGAGCATTCGGAGATGCGATGGGAAAACTCAGACAGTATGGACTTGATGAAGTAATCAGAGACGTGACAGCCAAAGGAACGCCATTTCTTGGAATCTGCCTCGGACTGCAGTTATTATTTGAACGAAGTGATGAGACTCCGGGTGTGGAAGGCCTTGGGATCTTGAAGGGAGAGATATTAAGAATCCCGGATCAGGAAGGACTTAAGATCCCTCACATGGGATGGAACTCACTAAAATTCCAAAATAACGGAAGATTATTTAAAGATATTCCGGAAGATTCCTATGTATATTTTGTACATTCGTATTATCTGAAAGCAGAGGATGAAGGCATTGTGACTGCAACAACAGAGTATAGTACACATATCCATGCTTCGGTAGAACAGGGAAATGTGTTTGCATGCCAGTTCCATCCGGAAAAGAGCAGTGATATAGGAATTCAGATTTTAAAAAACTTTGTGGAATTATAGGGGGACAAGGCAATGCATACAAAAAGAATTATCCCATGTCTGGACGTAAATAACGGAAGAGTGGTAAAAGGAGTTAATTTTGTATCCTTAAGGGATGCGGGAGATCCTGTCGAGATTGCAAAGGCATATGATAAAGCAGGGGCGGATGAACTGGTATTTCTGGACATTACAGCATCTTCGGATGCGCGGGGTACAGTTGTCGATATGGTCCGCAAAGTAGCGGAAAATGTGTTTATTCCGTTTACGGTGGGTGGAGGAATCCGTACAGTGGATGATTTTAAAGCTCTCCTGAGAGAGGGTGCGGATAAGATTTCTATCAATTCATCCGCGATCAATACACCAAATTTAATTTCGGAAGCGGCGGAAAAGTTCGGAAGCCAGTGTGTGGTTGTGGCGATTGATGCAAAGAAACGAGAAGATGGAAGCGGATGGAATATCTATAAGAATGGCGGACGTATCGATGTGGGAATTGATGCTGTGGAATGGGCAGCAAAAGTGGAGAAGCTTGGTGCAGGAGAGATTCTTCTGACCAGTATGGACTGCGACGGAACGAAAGCGGGATATGATCTGGAACTTACAAGAGCAATCGCAGAAGAAGTAAGTATTCCGGTGATCGCATCCGGTGGAGCCGGCAATCTGGAACATTTCTACGATGCACTGACAGAGGGAAAAGCAGATGCAGCGTTGGCGGCATCCTTATTCCATTACAAAGAGCTGGAGATCAAGGAAGTAAAAGAATATTTAAGAGAAAAAGGTGTATCTGTCCGTCTATAGTTTGTAGTCTGCATGACAGCATGGACAAAAAAATAAAAAGGATAGTGTGAAAAATAATGGCAGCGATTAATAATGACTGGCTGGACGCTCTGAAAGAAGAGTTCAAAAAGCCATACTATAAGAAATTATTCGAGACAGTAAATGAGGAATACAGAACAAGACAGATCTTTCCTCCGGCAGATGATATCTTCAATGCATTTCATCTGACACCGCTTCATAATGTAAAGGCAGTAATCCTGGGGCAGGATCCATATCATAATGTAGGACAGGCGCATGGACTCTGCTTTTCGGTAAAAAAAGGTGTGGATGTGCCGCCTTCGCTTGTGAATATTTATAAAGAACTGCATGATGATCTGGGATGTACGATCCCGAATCACGGCTGTCTGACAAAATGGGCAGAGCAGGGCGTGCTGATGTTGAATACGGTATTAACCGTAAGGGCACATCAGGCGAATTCCCATAAGGATATCGGATGGGAAGAATTTACCGATGCGGCGATCATGGCACTTAACAGTCAGGACCGTCCAATCGTGTTCATCTTATGGGGAGCGCCGGCGCAGAGAAAGGCGAGGATGCTGAATAATCCGAAGCATCTGATCCTGAAAGCACCGCATCCGAGTCCGCTGTCTGCATACCGCGGATTTTTTGGAAGTAAGCCATTCAGTCAGACGAACGATTATCTGAGAGCGCACGGAATAGAACCGATTGACTGGCAGATTGAGTAAATGAGGAGTATATAGAAAAGTATGAAAAGAGGAAAAGCACTACTTGCAATATTCAGTGCAGGTCTGTTACTGACTGCCTGTGGAAATCCTTCGAAAAAGGGAGTTGAGTATCTTGAAAAAGGAGAATACGATCAGGCGGTTGAACAGTTTGAACAGGCAATAGAAAAGAATAAGAATACCGGAGATGCCTGGAGAGGAATCGGCATTGTGAAATGGGAACAGAAAGATTATAAAGGGGCAAGAAATGCATTCAGGAAGGCTCTGGATAATAATGCTGAGAAGACAGGAACAATTTACAATCTCATCGGAAACTGTGATCTGAAATTGGGAAAAGCAAAAGAAGCGTTGAACTATTATAATCTCGGACTGGAACAGGATGACGTCAGCAAGAAGATGAAGAAAGAAATGAAATATAACATCATCGTTGCTTATGAGAAGATGGAAGACTGGGAGAGTGCGGAAGTAAAACTGAAAGAATATCTGGATAGTTACCCAAATGACAAGGCAGCTAAAAAAGAAGCAGAATTCCTGGAGACGCGTTAATAGAATATGATAGAAATAAAAGATGAAACAGAAAAAGTGATTCTGGTCGGAGTTGCACTCTCGGATCAGGATGATACAAAAGAATCACTGGAAGAATTAAAAGATCTGGTATCGACAGCCGGGGCGGAGACGGCAGGAATGCTGATCCAGAACCGGGAGCAGCAGCATCCGGCAACTTATGTCGGGAAGGGAAAGATAGAAGAATTAAAAAATATGATCTGGGAATTGCGTGCGACTGGGATTGTGTGTGATGATGAATTGTCTCCGGCGCAGATGAAGAACCTGCAGGATGAGCTGGATGTGAAAGTCATGGACAGAACCCTGATCATTCTGGATATCTTTGCGGCAAGAGCATCGACCAGTGAAGGTAAGATACAGGTAGAACTGGCGCAGCTTAAGTATCAGCAGACCAGACTGACCGGCTGGGGAAGAGCGATGTCCAGACTGGGAGGCGGAATTGGAACCAGAGGACCGGGAGAGAAGAAGCTGGAGATGGATCGCCGCCTGATCAAAAGCCGGATCGCACAACTGAACCGTGAATTAAAGGATGTCAAAAAACACCGGGAAGTGACCAGAGAGCAGAGAAGCAGAAGCCATATTCCGGTAGCAGCAATCGTAGGATACACGAATGCGGGGAAATCTACATTGTTAAATGCTCTGACCGGTGCAGGAATTCTTGCAGAAGATAAATTATTTGCAACTCTGGATCCTACTACCAGGGATCTGAAACTGCCAAGCGGTCAGGAAATTCTCATGACAGATACGGTAGGATTTATCAGAAAGCTTCCACATCATCTGATCGAAGCTTTTCGGAGTACGCTGGAAGAAGCAAAATATGCGGACATCATCCTGCATGTAGTGGATGCTTCGAATCCGCAGATGGATGAACAGATGTATACCGTATATGAGACACTGCAGAATCTCGGAGTGAAAGATAAGCCGGTGATCACGGTATTTAATAAGATTGACCGAATGGAAGATACCTGGGTTCCGAGAGACCTGCGTGCAGATTATCATGTAAAAATCTCGGCAAAGACGGGAGAAGGAATTACAGGATTTCTTCAGTCCATAGAAGCTGTATTGAGGGAGCGGAAAGTGGAGATTGAGGCATTGTATCCATATAAAGAAGCCGGAAAGATCCAAAAGATCCGGAAGTACGGAGAACTTCAGGAGGAAGAGTACCGGGAAGATGGTATCTTCGTGCGGGCATTCGTTCCGGCAGAACTTTATGGGCAGGTACGTCCGGAAGGCGTTACACCGAACAATTGCTTATAAGCTCTGGAAAACGTAGAATAATCTTTAAATCCACAATCATAACAGACCTGTGTGCCCGGCACACCGGAAGATAATAGTTCTTTTGCAAGCAGGAGCCGCTTCTGGGAGATGTACTGTCCCAGTGTATAACCAGTTTCCTGCTTAAATAATCTCATCATATAATATTTGCTGATATAGAACTGCCCGGCGATCAGGTCGATCGATAAGTTCTCACAGAGGTGCTCGCCGACGTAATCAAGGATGTCGAGCACCTTTTCGTTACAATTATCCGTGTCAATGTATTCCAGCCGGTTTTTTCTTACCGCACGGTTCAGATGGATCATGAATTCCAGGAACATTACCTGCCGGTAGAGTTCGGAGGCATAGCCGCCGTCAGTGAAAGAATGTTCCAGATTAGAGATAGAACGGAACAGGGAACTCTTTTCCGGCGAGGGGATGCGCAGAACATTGGAGTGCTCCTGATCAGCTTTCTGGAAACAGTAACTCAGATCGTAGCTTTCGGTCTGATATGCGTTCATAAAATTCGGAGAGATGTAGACAATAATTCTCTCATAAGGGCAGGAATTGTCTACTGTCAGCTTATGAATATCTCCCTGTTTTACCAGAACGATATCATAAGGCTTTAAGTCGTAAGAGCGTCCTTCGATCATATAATTGACCTTTCCCCGAATAAAGATTGTAATCTTATCAAAATCGTGATAATGGTAATCGATTTCTTTGGTATCCTGATCAGTCAGGTGAAAAAGTCTGAATTCACTGTTCAGATATCCTTTTTTCTCGTATTGTTCCATATATATCCTCCATATATTATTAAAAATACAATATCAAAATCAGAGTGATTCGAGACAGATAAAAAGCTGCAAATAGTATCTGTAATCAGTTTATAGGAAAATAGCATTATTTGCAAGAAACATGGCATTATTTGTGTAGATTATGGAAATAATGCCTGTTATGATATGGATAAAGAGAAAGATGCAGCTAACAGATGCAGTGAGCGGCGAATACTCTGCGTGAACTATATACAGTTAAAAGAAATAAAAATACAACAGAAGAAATTTTTGAATGTAATCAAAGACGGGGATTAAAAATCAGGAGGAAGAAAGATGAAAGTAGTATTGGAACGTTATCATGGATTGGGGAATGATTATCTTGTATTTGATCCGAATCACAATGAATTAGAACTGGATCAGGCAAATGTAAAAATGATCTGTGATCGTAATGAGGGGCTTGGCGCTGACGGAGTTCTGGAAGGACCGATCCTGAAAGAAGACGGTATGCATGTAAAAGTATGGAATCCGGACGGAAGTGAATCAGAGACCAGTGGAAACGGTGTCCGTATTTTTGCAAAATATCTGAAAGATGCCGGTTACGTACAGAAAAAGAATTTCAAATTATATACAGGAAACGGTCCGGTGGAAGTGACATTCTTAAATGAAGATGGAAGCCGGCTGCGTGTATCTATGGGAAAATTATCATTTTGGAGTGATGAGATCCCGGTCATCGGCGAGAGGCGTGAAGTGATCAACGAGGACATGGTATTCGGAAGGACGTTGTATCCGGTTACCTGTGTATCCATCGGTAATCCACACTGCGTGATCCCTATGCGTGAGATTTCCAAACCGCTGGTATGCAAGATCGGTGATTATTCCGAGATCGCAAGATATTTCCCGAACAGAATCAATACACAGATCATGCAGGTGATGGATAAAGAGAATATTGCGATCGAGATCTTTGAGCGTGGTGCAGGATACACCAGAGCATCCGGAACCGGAGCATGTGCGGCAGCAGGTGTAGCGTACAAACTGGGACTTACGAACAGTAAAGTGATCGTTCATATGCCGGGAGGAGAACTCCAGGTAGAAGTAGAAGATGACTGGAATGTATACATGACAGGAGATGTGTTCTACGTTGCGAAGATGACACTTAGTAATGAATTTGCAGAGAGACTGCGTGCATTATAAGATACCGGGGAAATCTTGCAAAAGCTGTCGTGAATGACAGTATAAAAGCAGGTTTTACAGCTATACACAAACATATATTCGTGTTATACTAGGGCATAAGGAGGAAACCTTATGCCTTTAAAATTTGTATTCGGGCCATCCGGCTCAGGAAAATCAACTTATTTATATCAGCATGTCATAGAAGAATCAGAAAAATACCCACTGAAGAATTTCATAGTGCTCGTACCGGAACAGTTCACAATGCAGACGCAGAAGGATCTGGTCAGTATGCATCCGAGACACGGTATCATGAATATCGATGTACTGAGTTTTGCAAGACTTGCTTACCGGGTATTTGAAGAGACCGGTACAAAGCAGATGCAGGTTCTGGATGATGAAGGAAAAAACCTGATCCTCAGAAAGATTGCAGGGGATTATGAGAACAAACTGACGGTATTGAAAGGGAATATTAAGAAACTTGGCTATATCAGTGAGGTAAAATCCGTGATATCCGAATTTACACAGTATGATATCGGGGAAGAAGAGATTGATGAGATGCTGGATCATCTGGATGAAGACTCCAGATTGTATTACAAGTTAAAAGATATCAGGCTTTTGTATGAAGGTTTTCAGGATTACTTAAGAGAGCGGTATATCACGAAGGAAGAATTGCTGGATGTATTGAACAGTCAGGTAAAAGAATCAGAACTTTTGAAAAACAGTGTTGTAGTTCTTGACGGATTTACCGGATTTACACCGGTGCAGAACCGGCTGATACTGGAACTTATGCGGTGCTGCAAGGAAGTCTGGGTGACAGTTACGATGGATGAACGGGAGAATCCGTATGCTTATAAACATCCATATCAGCTGTTTGGACTGAGTAAGCAGATGGTAACGACACTGGTCAGAATGGCGGGGGAAGATCATATAGAGGTAGAAGAACCGGTCTGCCTGTATGGATATCCGGTGAAACGATTTGAAAAGAACCAGGAACTTGCATTTTTGGAGAGAAATATCTTCCGGTACGGGTCTGGAAGGTATGATAAAGCTGTGGAGAATCTGGAAATCCATGCAGCAGGGAACCCAAGACAGGAAGCAGATGCAGTGGCAGAGGGAATCCGCAGACTGGTACGTAAAGAGCAGTACAGATACAGAGATATCGGTGTGATCGTCAGTGATATGAATGTATATGGAGACTATCTGGAACAGGCATTTGAGAATTACGGGATTCCGGTGTTTATGGATCATAAGAGAAGCATCCTGTTGAATTCATTTGTAGAATATATAAGGAGTCTTCTAAATATGGCGGAAAAGAATTTCTCTTATGAAAGTGTATTCCGCTTCTTAAGAACGAATCTTGCAGGATTCGCCTGCGAGGAAGTCGATGAACTGGAAAACTATGTGCTCGGACTGGGAATCAGGGGATATAAAGGCTGGCAGAACCGTTGGATCCGCAGATTGAAGGGGATGGAAGAAGAGGAACTGGACCGGCTGAATCATTACCGTGTACAACTGGTAGAAAAAGTGGATAACCTGATGTTTGTATTAAAACAAAAGAGGAAAACGGTGCGAGATATCACGATGGCAGTATATGAGTTCATGGTGAAGGAAAATATACAGGAACGCCTGCAAAGAACAGAAGAAGAATTTCAGAAAGCAGGTGAGCTGGCACTGGCGAAGGAATATTCACAGGTCTACCGGATCATTATAGAATTATTTGATAAATTTGTAGAACTTCTGGGTGAGGAACCGGTGGGACTGAACGAATATTGTAAGCTTCTGGATGCAGGACTGGAAGAGGCAAGAGTCGGTGTGATTCCTCCAAGTGTGGATCAGGTAGTGGCAGGAGATATGCAGAGAACAAGATTAAAAGACATCAGGGCACTCTTTTTTCTTGGAGCCAATGACAGCTTCCTTCCCGGAGCACTTATGAGAACCGGTCTGTTAACGGAACAGGACAGAGAGAAGTTCCGGCAGGCGGATCATGCGCTGGCGGCAGGCGGAAAGGAAAAAGCATATGTCCAAAAGTTTTACCTGTATATGAACCTGACTAAGCCGTCGGAGAAACTGAAGATTTATTATAGTAAAGTGTCTGCAGGAGGGAAAGCACAGCGTCCGTCTTATCTGATACAGGAATTATCAAGATTATATCCGGAGTTAAAGGTTCAGGATGAAGAAGCAAAAAAAACTAAAGGAAAAAGAACTGACGGAGAAAAGTGGAGTTGCTTATCTGATCCGTGGACTGCAGGAGAAGAATCTGGACCTCACCTGGCAGGAATTATATACCTGGTATCAGAAATCTCCGGAATGGAAAGCTGCGGTGGACCGGATTTTGCGCGCATGGTACTACAGGCGTCCGGAAGATCCATTATCGGAACGTGTAGCAAGAGAACTTTATGGAGAGAATTTCGAAGGAAGCATCACGAGAATGGAACGGTATGCGACCTGTGCGTGTGCACATTTCCTTGCTTACGGGCTCCGCCTGAAGGAACGGCCGCTGTATGAATTTAAAGCAGTCGATCTGGGAAATGTCTGTCACAGGGCCCTGGAACTGTTTTCGAAAAAGGCGTCGGAGGCGGGCGGCTGGACAGTATTGCCGGAAGAAGAAAGAAAAAAGCTGATCGATGCAAGTGTGGAAGAAGCGATTACAGATTATGGCAATTCTGTATTATACAGTACGGCAAGAAATGAACAGATGATCGTGCGCATGAAGCAGATGCTGGAGAGAACAGTATGGGCACTTACGAACCAGCTGAAAGCCGGGGACTTTGTGCCGGAGGCATATGAACTGCGTTTCTTCGGAGGAAAGATTGACCGCATTGATATATGTGAGACGGAAGAGCAGATATATGTCAAAGTTATGGATTACAAGACCGGAAGTAAGGCATTTGACGTGGTTGCATTGTATCATGGCTTACAATTACAGCTTATGGTCTATATGGATGCAGCAGTCGAATTTCAGAAAAAGCGCCATCCGGATAAGGAGGTAATCCCGGCCGGTGTGTTCTATTACCGTATTCAGGATCCTCTGGTAGATAAGACAGAAGACAAAGAAAAAGCAGAGCGTGCAGTTCTAAAGCAGTTAAAACCGGATGGCATCATTCCGCTTGGGACAGAGATATTAAAGCATCTGGATCATAATACTTCGGGCGAATCTCTGGCGGTTCCGGTAAAATATAATAAGAACGGCAGCGTATCAGGGTACTCCAAAGTGGTTGCGGGAGAGGATTTTTCTGCGATGATGACTCATGCAAAAAGGCAGATGGAAGAGGCAAGAACGAAGATATTGAATGGTGAAGCAGGAGCCCTTCCTTATAAGCGCGGCCAGGAAAGCGGCTGTGATTACTGTCCGTACCGGCATGTCTGTGGATTCGATGTTAAGATCCCTGGATATGAATACCGTGATATCGGAGCGATGGGAAAAGAAGAGGCTATGGCGGCGATGCGGATAGAGCAGAGTGAGGCAGAGCAGAGCGGGAAAGGAGGAAATTAAGTATGGGTGTGAAATGGACCGAAGAACAGCAGAAAGTCATACAATTGAGGAACCGTAACATTCTGGTATCGGCAGCAGCAGGTTCCGGAAAGACGGCTGTTCTGGTGGAACGTATCATTACGATGCTGACAGAAGATGATCCTCCGGTGGATGTAGATAAGCTCCTGATCGTGACATTTACCGAGGCGGCAGCCTCAGAGATGAAAGAAAGGATTCGTCTTGCAATTGAGAAGAAACTGACGGAATACCCGGAAGATGAGCATTTGAAACAACAGGCAACCCTGATCCATAATGCGCAGATCACAACCATCCACAGCTTCTGTCTTTCTGTGATCCGCGATCATTTTCATGCGATTGATATTGATCCGGGATTCCGGATCGGTGAAGAAGGAGAACTGAAGCTGTTAAGACATGATGTGCTGGAGGAGATGCTGGAGGAGAAATATCAGGAAGGAAATAAACGGTTTCTTGATTTTGCGGCAGCTTACAGCACCGGAAGAGATGATAAAAAGATTGAAGATCTGATATTGAAGATCTATGAATTTTCCAGAAGTTATCCGGATAGTGAAGAATGGCTGGATTCCTGTGTGAAAGTATATGGAATACCGGATGTGAAGACGCTGGAAGAAAGCAGCTTCATGAAAAAGGTGATGACAGATATCCGAAAGAATCTGGATGATGCAAGAGAACTGCTGGCTCATGCGGAGAAGATCGCATTAAGTCCGGATGGTCCGGCGGTGTATGAGGCAACGCTGGATAAAGACATGCAGGTGATCGAGGATCTGTCCGGGATTCCGTCTTATGAGAAGATGGCAGAAGCATTTGCGAACGTAAAATGGGCAAGGATCGCAGCAAATAAAGATAAGACGGTATCGGAAGAAAAGATTGAGCAGGTTAAGAAGATCCGTGAACTGGTAAAAGGAATTGTAAAGAATATCAGCGGGCAGTATTTTTATGAAAGTCCGCAGGAACTGGTAGAGGATCTGAAACTATGTGCCCCGGCGATGGAAGAACTGGGAGATCTTGTGCGGCTGTTTGCGGAGAAGTTTGAGGAGCAGAAGCGTGCACAGAATATGATCGACTTTTCGGATATGGAACAATATGCACTGCGTATCCTGACAGAGAAGACTGAAGCGGGACTTGGACCGTCAAAAATAGCGGAAGAATACCAGAAACAGTTCCAGGAGATCATGATCGATGAATATCAGGACAGCAACCTGATCCAGGAAGCAATCCTTACCAGTGTATCGACCTGCAGAAGCGGAAGGTACAATATCTTCATGGTGGGGGATGTGAAGCAGAGTATTTACCGGTTCCGTCTGTCGAGACCGGAATTATTTCTGGAGAAATTCCACACATATAATATAGAAGAAAGTCAGACCCAGAGGATTGACCTGCACAAGAATTTCCGAAGCCGGAAGGAAGTACTGGAAGGTGCCAATGCGATATTCCGGCAGATTATGACGGAGAAACTGGGCGGGATTGTCTACGATAAGCAGGCAGCATTATATCCGGGAGCAGAATATCCGAAGACGGAGAATCTGGAGACAGAGATTCTGGTGATGGACGGTGATCTGGATGGATATCAGGAGAATGATGCAGTAGAAGAAGAAAACAGCACTGGTAATACGGATAAAGATACGGAAAGGAATTGTTTCCGAGAGAGAGCTGGAAGCCCGTATGATCGCCATGCGTATCCGGGAACTTCTGCGGTCGCAGAAAGTTACGGATAAGGAGACCGGAGAACTGAGAGATGTCCGCTATTCGGATATCGTGATCCTGACAAGAAGTATTAAAGGATTTGCCGATGTATTTACGGAAGTGCTGAACCGTGAAGGGATCCCGACCTATGCGGGAACCAGTGAAGGATATTTCCAGACACAGGAGATCGGCGTGCTTCTGGATTATCTGAGGGTTCTGGATAACCGGAGACAGGATATTCCGCTGGCAGCAGTATTAAGCTCGGCATTTGCGGAAATATCAGACGAAGAGCTGGCAGTGATCCGGTGTGCGTATCCGGATAAGCCGTTCTTTGAAAGCGTTGCAGAGTACAGAGTACATGGAAGTGAACAAAAGATCCGGGAAAAGCTGGAAAAGTGTCTGGGAGAGATGGACGAATTACGTAGAATTGTACCATATACACCGATGCATGAGCTTTTATGGAAGATACTGGATCGAACCGGATATGGAGATTATGTGGCAGCGATGCCCGGCGGCGCACAGCGCAGAGCGAATCTGGACATGCTGATCGAAAAAGCCAGGGCATACGAGGCAACCAGCTATAAAGGATTGTTCCATTTTGTAAGATATATCGAACAGCTGCAGAAATATGATGTGGATTATGGTGAAGCAAGTATTGAAGATGAACATGCGGATACGGTGCGCGTAATGACGATCCACAAAAGTAAAGGTCTGGAGTTCCCGGTTGTGATCGTTGCAGGAATGGGAAAACGTTTTAACATGCAGGATGCAAGAAGTGCAGTGGCACTCCATGCCGGTATGGGAGTCGGACTGGATGCGGTGAATCTGGAATATCGTACGAAGATTCCAAGTATCATCAAGAAAGTGATACAAAAAGAGGAAGCACTCGAGAGTCTGGGGGAGGAACTGCGTGTATTATATGTAGCCCTGACGCGTGCGAAAGAGAAGCTGATCATTACAGGAACACTTTCAAAACCAGAGGATAAGATTACCGGATATCAGATGTTTGGAGGAAACGCAGACGGAACATTATCATTCGCCCAGCTTAGCCATGCTTCCACATACTGGGACTGGATACTTCCGGCGGTATTAAAGAGTCAGAAAGAAGAACTGTTCAGACTTCAGATCCTGCATATGGAGGATCTGATAAAAGAAAGCATAGAGGAAGAAGAAAAGAGCGGTCTTTCAAGAGCCATTCTTGAAAACTGGAATGTAGAAGAAATCTATGAACCGGAATTGCACGAGATGCTGCAGGAACAGTTCGCATTTTCCTACCCATATGAAAAGAGCAGTGAAAGAAAGCTGAAATTCACCGTTACGGAATTGAAAAAAAGAGCTTATGAGATTGCGGTAGATGGCGGCCGGGAAGAACTTGAAGGCCAGGGTGATTTATTATACGAAGAACCGGAAGTGGTGCCGCTTTTACCGAAATTCATGCAGCAGGAAGAGGGACTGACAGGAGCACCGAGAGGTACGGCGTATCACCGTGTGATGGAGTTACTGGATTTTTCCGGTATGCAGGAGCCGTGGAAACAATGGTTCACCGGATGGCTGGAGGAACAGGTCAGAAGAGGAAGGATAGAAGAAGAGGCGGCAGCATGTGTCCGTTGGACAGATATTCTGAGATTTCTGCAATGTGATTCGGGAAAACGGATGCAGGAAGCAGACAGAAATCAGAAGCTCTGGAGAGAACAGCCGTTTGTACTTGGAATTAATGCAAAAGAGCTGTATCCGGAGGAAGAAGACGGGGAACTGATCCTGGTACAGGGAATCATTGATGCTTATTTTGAAGAACCAGATGGACTGATTGTGCTGGATTATAAGACGGATAAGGCAGACAGAGGAGAAGAACTGGCAGAGAAGTACCAGGAGCAGCTGCGCTATTATGCTAAGGCACTGGAACAGATGACAGGAAAAAAGGTTAAAGAAAAGATTATATATTCATTTACTTTGAAGAAAGAAATTTATATAAAATAACAAAGAGAAGCATATCCCAAGTCGGGGTGTGCTTCTTTTTGCGTTATGTATTTGGAAGAATCCGCTAGTGTCATATGATCAGCATCTTACAATTTTGTAACATACATAATATGTGTTGACATACTATATTATACGACGTATAATATGCGTAACAAAATAATATTAGATAATAGTGCGAAAGGGAGTGAGAGCATGGTTTTTAATACAGGTGCAGCTCTTCTGGATGCAATTGTGCTGGCGGTAGTATCGCGGGAAGATGAAGGAACGTACGGATATAAGATTACACAGGATGTAAGAAAAGCAATCGATGTATCAGAATCTACATTGTATCCGGTGCTTCGAAGACTGCAGAAAGGGGAATATCTGGAAGTCTATGACAGGCAGTTTGACGGAAGAAACCGACGTTATTATAAAGTAACAGAAAGCGGAAGAATCCAGCTTGCCATGTATCAGAAAGAATGGAAAGAATATTCCGGGAAGATCAGCGAATTGTTTGAGGGAGGTAGACTAGAATGAACAGAATAGAATTTATGGAGACGCTGTCCAGACTGCTTCTGGATATTCCGGAAGAGGATCGGATCGATGCATTGAAGTATTATAATGATTACTTCGATGACGCAGGAAGTGAGAATGAGCAGAATGTCATTGAAGAACTGGAGAGTCCGGAAAAAGTGGCGATGAAGATCAAAGCGGACCGGGAAGACACAGGAACTACGGAAGAATATGACACAGATACTGGAAAAGGGCAGGCAGAAAGAACTTCAGATTCCGAATACAAGGCTCAGACGGATACGGAAAATACATATCAGTATTATCAGGAGGACAGATCCGGAGATGAAAAAGATAATAAAATATACCAGGATAATGGAAGCTATGAGTATGGAGAGCGTCAGGAGAATAAGCCGTGGACGAATAAATGGTTAAAATGGACTATGATCGTGGCAATCGTTGTGATCGGATGTCCAATTGTGATACCACTTGCAGCCGGACTTCTGGCGTTGATCGCAGGAATTGTGATTGCGGCGTTCTGTGTGTTTGTGGCGATTGTACTTGCGTTTGCAGCAGTGGTGATGGCTGGTGTTGTACTTTTCGCAGCGGGGATAGGATGCATGATCGCAAATCCCGGCGTAGGGCTTGCAGTTCTTGGAGCCGGACTGATGGCAGTTGCAATCGGAGTGATCGGAACAGTAGTCGGTGTAAGGCTGTGCATTATCGTATTTCCGGGGATAGTCAGAGGAATTGTATATATATTAAGAAAACCATTTCACAGAAAGGTGGTGGCATAAAAGATGAAGAAGCGATGGAAAATATTCTGGATCGTGTGCGGCTCGATGTTTCTGGCCGGAATCATATGTTGTTCGGTTTCGTGGGGAATGGGAACGACCCTGACAGATATCGCGCGTCAATTTCCACATGGGATCAGCTGGATATCGGAAGATGAAGACTGGGATGATGCAGATGAAGAAGATGAAGAAGATATAGAGGATGATCAGGACGAAGAAGATGATCAAAATGAACGGAAGCAGGAAGAAACAGCAGCATCACAGGAGAAAGAGACGATGAAAGATGCAACGGGAATTATAGAAGGAAACGGAAAGGCTGCATATCAGAATATCCGGGAGATAAAGAGTACAGTAGGTGCAGGAAGGATTCATCTGAAAACACAGCCGGATACAGATGAGATTACGGTAGAAAGTAAAGACACACATAAAAACTTGGCTTCCGTGCATACGCAAAGGATGGAATTCTATATCTGACATCGAATAAAAAATTACAAAGACCAGGAATGTAGGAAAAGGAACAATTACCGTGACAACTTCCTGCAGATATAGAGCTGGAAGAAGTAGAACTGAACCTGAAGGCGGGAGAATTAAAAGCAGAACAGATTCTTGCCAAAGATCTGGAGGTAAATGCCAGAGCAGGTGAAGTAAATATTCTGGAATTTTCAGCTGATAAAGCAGAATTCAAATGTGGAGCCGGTTCCGTAACCGCAGCAGGCGATGCGAAGAAAAAGATCGATGCAGACTGCGGTGTAGGAGAGATCAATTTAAAGCTAAAAGGAAACCAGAACGATTATAATTATGATCTGGACTGCGGTATCGGAGAGATTCAGTGTGGCGATTACAGTTTCTCAGGTTTCGGCAGAGAGAACAGTATTGACAATGGTGCAGACAAGAAAATGGATATCGACTGTGGTATCGGATCTATCAATGTGACATTTATGGAACAGATGTAAATCGCCATGCGTTCGAAAGGAGCTGCCGGTGGCAGATCCTGCAGATGCACACGGATCCGGAAATCGGGAAATATAAACAGCGTATGTATCGTAGATTATATCAAGAATATGGAGGATAGAATTATGGAAGGAAAAAGATTATACCGGTCAAGAAAAGACAGAATGATATGCGGAGTATGCGGTGGAATTGCAAAATATTTCAATATAGATCCGACGCTTGTAAGACTGGCATTTGTGCTGATTTCAATGGGAGCAGGATCAGGAATACTGGCTTATATCGTTGCGGCAATCATCATACCGGATGACCCGGAAGAGTATTAGGATATTTTTATTCAGGGATGAAAAAAATACTGTGATGTATGAAATAGCAGGAAAGGTGGCATACTGATAAAAAACGAAAGGAATCAATCAATATGCCATCAAAAAAGAAAATACCTGTCCGTCTGGAAGATCTTACACCTGATGAAAAAGTCAAATACGAGATTGCGGAAGAATTAGGACTTCTCGACCGGGTAATGAAAGATGGGTGGAAATCCCTCACTTCCAAGGAAACCGGAAGAATCGGAGGCCTGATCACGAAAAAGAAACGACAGAATGACAAAAATGACAAAAATATTACGAATGTTAATTAGTATGAATATTATGTAATAAAGGTTGAAAAGAAAATATCCATTTGCTATAATCGAACAACTGGTAAAAGAGTTAGCAGGTGAGGATATGAACGAGAAGATTAATGTTTTAGGTGTAAATATAGACAGTTTTACAGCGAAAGAAGCCATGAAGGAAACAATTGCATTTCTGGAATCTGAACCTGTGAGTGTGATAGATGTTGTATCGGTAGATGCGCTGATGCAGATGAACGATCTCCCGGAACTGAAAGAAAAGATGAATGAATTTGATATGATATTGCCGGGGGAAAAGCTGATCCTTGAAGCAGCGGAAGAACCGGAACTGCCGGAAGAGATTAATATGGAATTGTATCTGAAGATGTTTATGCGCTATCTGCATAAGAACCATAAAAGACTCTATCTGCTGGTAGAGTCAGAAGAAGAAGGGCAGGAGGCATTCCGGTATCTGCAGAAGGCATATAGTGGGATTCAGTTAGTTGGGTTGGCGAAGGTATCTGCAGAAGGCAGAGCGGATGATATGCTGGTGAATGCGATCAACGGAAGTGAAGTGGATTGTGTCCTTTCGGCATTATCGGTTCCATTACAGGAAGATTTTATTGCAAAAAACAGAAATCTTCTGGATGTAAGAGTCTGGATCGGAGTTGGAAAGAAGATATTCTCGCCACGTAAGCCGGGATTCGGTCAGGGGAAAATTGCAAAGATATCTCTTGAATCACATTTTCAGACGTGAAATGGAAAAAAATAAGCTGAAAATGAAATCCTAAGAAAAATATAAGAAAGTTATTTCGTCACTATGTCTATGCAATAAATATGTACAAAATGTAAAAAAACTGAGGAAATCACCAAAAAAGTGAGATTTCCTCTTTATTTTTTTGGTTATATATATTAAGATAAGATTTGACGATATGTATTTTGTAGATATTGTAGTGAATTTGTTGTGTAAAATGCATATTGAAAAGAGTGGAGGAGATGGAATATGATATCTAATCAATACTTCAAAACCAATTGAAGGATTGAAAGGGATTACACGAATTGACTTTTGCGTGATGGACACAGACGGTAAATCTCTTGCAAGCACATTCTCAGAACAGGAGAACTACGTAGAGGAGGTACTTTCCTTTGTTGAATCCCCGGCAGACAGTCAGGTCGTGCAGGGATATCAGTTTTTTAAGATTTTTGATGAACATCAGCTGGAATACATACTTCTTGCCAATGGGGGAAGTGATGATGTTTACATGGTAGGCAAGATCGCGGCCTTTCAGATTCAGAATCTTCTTATCGCATATAAAGAAAGATTTGATAAGGACAATTTTGTTAAAAACCTGTTGCTGGATAATCTGCTGCTGGTAGATATTTACAACCGTGCTAAGAAATTACATATTGACACAGAAGTAAGACGTGTTATCTTTATTATTGAAACAAAGCATGAAAAAGATACGAATGCGCTCGACAACGTGAGAACACTTCTTGGTAACCGTACCAGGGATTTTGTGACAGCTGTTGATGAGAAGAATATTATCGTGGTAAAGGAACTGGAACCGAATGATGGCCATGCGGAACTGGAGAAGATTGCGGAGAATATGTATACGCTCCTGAAAGAAGATGGAGAAGAAGATATTCTGATAGCATACGGAACAGTTGTCGGTGATATCAAAGAAGTTTCAAAATCATATAAAGAAGCCAAATTAGCTCTTGATGTCGGTAAGATATTCTTCAGTGAACGCAGCGTTATTGCATACAGTGCTTTGGGAATTGGACGTCTGATCTATCAGCTGCCGATTCCACTTTGTAAGATGTTCATACGTGAGATTTTTGAGGGAAAATCGCCGGATGATTTTGATGAGGAGACATTGATAACGATCAATAAATTCTTTGAGAATAATCTGAACGTATCAGAAACATCCAGACAATTATATATACACCGTAATACACTGGTATACAGACTGGATAAACTGCAGAAGAGTACCGGTCTGGATCTGCGTGTGTTTGAAGACGCCATTACATTTAAAATCGCACTTATGGTAGTGAAGTATATGAAGTATATGGAGTCGCTGGAGTATTAATAATCAGGAGGAACTTATGATTGAACTAAGAGAAGTAACGAAAGAGTACTCAAAAGGGGTTGCAGCCCTGAATGGAATCAATCTGAAGATTGAACAGGGTGAATTTGTGTTTATCGTGGGAGACAGCGGATCTGGTAAGTCTACGTTGATTAAACTTATCATGAAAGAGCTGGAGCCTACATCTGGAACAATTATCGTAAATGGTAATAACTTAAGCCGTATGAAACATCGGAGAGTGCCGATGTACAGAAGAAATATCGGTGTTGTATTCCAGGATTTCCGTCTGTTAAAGGATCGCAATATCTATGAAAATATTGCGTTTGCACAGAGAGTAACAGAGACATCTACAAGAATTATCAAGAAAAAAGTACCGGCGGCATTGTCACTGGTAGGGCTTGCCCAAAAATACAAGGCATTTCCAAAGGAATTATCCGGTGGTGAGCAACAGAGAGTTGCAATCGCAAGAGCAATCGTGAATGAACCTGCAATTCTGCTTGCAGATGAGCCTACCGGTAACCTGGATCCGACAAATTCATGGGAGATTATGAAGCTGTTGGAAGAAGCAAACGACAGAGGAACTACAGTTCTGGTCGTTACGCATAACCAGGAAATCGTGAACGAAATGCAGAAGCGGGTTGTTACAATGAAAAAAGGTGTCATTGTAAGCGACGAGAAAAAAGGTGGGTACAAGCATGAGAATTAGTACAATAGGATATTCGATGAAACAAGGAGTTAAGAACATCCGCAGAAATAAGATGTTTTCCATTGCTTCGATTGCAACGATGGCGGCATGCATCTTCCTGTTTGGACTGTTCTATTCCATTGTAGTGAACTTTAATTATATCGTGGAAAAAGCAGAAGAAGGTGTGGCGATCACCGTATTTTTCAACGAAGATACAACGCAGGAACAGAAAGACTCGATTGGTGCCCAGCTTAAGAAAGAGGACGGCGTACTGAAAGTGAATTATGTAAGTGCAGACGCGGCATGGAACAAGTTCAAAGATCAGTATTTTGGAGAGTCCAGTGATCTGGCGGAAGGATTTAAGAGTGATAACCCGCTTGCAAATTCTGACAACTATGAAGTATATCTCTCGGACGTATCAAAGCAGAAGGGTGTTGTATCTTTTGCAAAATCACTGGAGGGAGTACGTAAAGTTAATAAATCGGATGTGGTAGCAAAGACGCTGACAAGTGTGAATAAGCTGGTGGGATATGTGTCTGTAGCAATTATTGCAATTCTGCTCGCAGTATCTGTATTCCTGATCAGTAATACAGTTACTATGGGTATTACAGTAAGACGTGAAGAGATTGCGATCATGAAGTATATCGGTGCAAAAGACGGATTCGTCCGTGCTCCGTTTGTAATCGAAGGTCTGATCATCGGAGCTGTAGGAGCGGTCATTCCGCTGGTACTTTTGTACTTTATGTATGATAAAGCAATTACATATATTATGACAAAATTCAGCCTGCTGAATAACATTGTAGACTTCCTTCCAGTAGCAAATGTTTACAGAACATTGCTTCCAATCGGAATCGCATTAGGTGTGGGAATTGGTTTTGTTGGAAGTTTCTTTACAATCCGCAAGCATTTGAAAGTATAATGCTTCTGATCCGGAAAGGAACGACATATGATAAATAGAAAGAAGAGGATAAGTCTTCTGCTGACAATGGCACTTACATGTGGAATGTTCATGCCGGCGTATGCAACTGAGATAGATGATACAAAGAAAAAAGCAGAAGAGCTGGAGAATAAGAAAAAAACTGCCGAGAGTGAGAAGACATCTCTTGCCAATCAACTGAGTAATCTGGTAAATGAGATGGAAAAGACAAAGAAAAAAATCTCGGATAAGGAAAGTGAAATCTCGAATAAAGAAGACGAGCTGATTCTTGCAAAGGCAAATGAAAATGATCAGTATGAAAGCATGAAAAAGAGAATCCGTTTTATGTATGAGAACGGAAATACCGGATTTATTGAAATCTTATGCTCTTCTAAATCAATCGGAGAATTTCTGAATAATGCAGAATATATCAGTACGATATCTGGTTATGACAGAAATATGCTGGTGGAGTTTCAGAAGGTTGTAACAGATGTGGAGAATCAGGAAGCAGAGCTTCAGAAAGAATACAAACAACTGCAGACAATGCAGGATGATCTGATCGCAAAACAGGATAATGTCAATCAGCTGCTGACGAGCAAACAAAGCGAGATACAGAAGCTGGACAGTGAACTTGGCGATACAAAGAATAAGCTGGCTCAGTTAGAAGCAGCGGCAGCGGCAGCTGAGAAAAAACAAAAAGAGGCAGCCGAAGCAGCGGCAGCAGCGAAAAAAAGTGCAGGCAGCAGCGGCATCTAAGAATACAGGTTCATCTTCAAGTTCTGCCGGTTCGCCGGTTGTATCAGGGAATGGAACATTTACCCATCCTTGTCCGGCCGGGTATATCTCAAGTACATTTGGCTATAGAACACAGCCGATTGCAGGAGCAAGTACGAATCATAAAGGAATTGATTTTGCCGCTGCAACAGGAACACCAATCTATGCAGCGACAGCGGGAACTGTAATTTCAGCAGGATATGCAGGGAATGCAGGAAATCTGCTGGTAATCAATCATGGTAACGGTCTGCTGACATATTATATGCATTGCAGTAAGATTTATGTAAGTGCAGGGCAGAAAGTCAGCAAAGGACAGAATGTTGCGGCAGTGGGAACAACCGGTAATTCAACCGGACCGCATCTTCATTTTCAGGTAATGTTGAATGGAACACCGGTCAATCCGGCAAACTATCTGTAATAAAAGACAGATCATAGTAAGAGGCAGATAAATGAAAAACAGAAAAAGTTTTTTGAAAGGGGCGCTTTGTGGCGCCCTTGCTATGTTATTGGCAGCGGGACTTGTGTCCTGCGGATTAAAAGTAAATAGTGGAAGCAGTGATATCACATCAAAAACAGAGGATAAGATATCGGAATTACAGAACCTGGTCAAGAAGCATTATATGGGGGACGTAAAAGAGAAGAATCTGGAAGATGGAATCTATAAAGGCTATATCAATGGTCTGAATGATCCATACTCGGTATATTACAACAAGAAAGAGACAAAAGAATTATATGAATCGACCGGTGGGGAATATTCCGGAATCGGTGCTGTGATGTCTCAGAACACGGAGACAGGAGTGATTACTCTGGTTCAGATATATAAGGATTCTCCGGCTGAAAAAGCTGGACTTAAGGACAATGATATCCTATATAAGGTAGAAGGAAAAGAAGTAACAGGAAAAGACCTTTCGAAAGTTGTAAGTAAAATAAAAGGCGAAAAAGGAACAATAGTAGAACTTACCGTATTAAGAGGAGAAAATGCGAAGAAGGTAACTGTGACTGCTACAAGAGACACTGTGCAGGCACAGACGATAGAGTATAAGCTGATGGATGACAAGATCGGTTATATCAGAGTGTCTGAATTCGATACGGTAACCTATGATCAGTACGAAGAAGCACTGGATGATCTTGAGAAGCAGGGAATGACAGGATTAGTGGTGGATCTGCGTAATAATCCGGGAGGTTCACTCAGTACGGTATGTGATATGCTGGATCTGATGCTGCCAAAGGGACTGATCGTCTATACAGAAGACAAAGATGGCAAAAAGACAGAGATGAAATCTGATGAAGAGCATCAGTTTACCAAGCCGCTGGCAGTTCTGGTAAATGGTAACAGTGCCAGCGCATCAGAAATCTACTCCGGTGCAATCCAGGATTATGGAATCGGTAAGATTGTAGGAACCCAGACATATGGAAAGGGTGTTGTACAGCAGATTTTTGATCTGGATGACGGAACAGCTGTAAAACTTACGATTGCAGAGTATTTTACTCCAAAGGGAAGAAGCATTAATGGAAAAGGAATTACACCGGATGTAAAAATCAAGTACCAGAGCGATGAAGAAAATCCGGATGCAGATAACCAGCTTGAAAAAGCAGTAGAGACAGTAAAGGCACAGATGAAGTAATGGTGTGCCGGCAATGACATGGCAGAAGAAGAGTTTGGAAGGGAATGCAGTTAGGCATTCCCTTTTAGTATGCCTTATGGTAAAATATAAATAATGTAAAATTAAGATGATACATGTAAAATAGGAGGAAAAGACATTGATTAATCAGTTAGTAGCCAACATAAAGAAGACAGGAGCACCAATCGTAGTAGGTCTGGATCCAATGTTAAACTACATTCCGGAACAGGTTCAGCAGAAAGCGTTTGCAGAGTATGGTGAGACGCTGGAAGGTGCCGCTGAAGCAATCTGGCAGTTCAATAAAGAAATCGTAGATAAGACGTATGACCTGATCCCGGCAGTAAAACCACAGATCGCGATGTATGAACAATTCGGTCTTCCGGGACTTGCGGCATTTAAGAAGACGGTAGATTACTGTAAGGAAAAAGGACTGGTTGTCATCGGAGATATAAAAAGAGGAGATATTGGTTCTACATCTGCAGCTTATGCGGTTGGTCATATTGGAAAAGTGAAAGTAGGAAGCAAGACATATGCACCATTTGACGAAGACTTTGTAACAGTCAATCCATACCTTGGTTCAGACGGAGTCAATCCATTCCTGGATGTATGCAAAGAAGAAAAGAAGGGAATCTTTGTACTTGTTAAGACTTCCAATCCATCCAGTGGAGAATTCCAGGATCAGAAGATTGATGGGCGTCCGCTGTATGAACTGGTCGGAGAGAAAGTGGCTGCATGGGGATCAGAAGTCATGGGTGATGAGTACAGTTATGTAGGAGCAGTAGTTGGAGCAACTTATCCGGAGATGGGAAAAGTACTTAGAAAAGTAATGCCGAAGGCATATATCCTGGTTCCTGGCTACGGTGCACAGGGGGGGAAAGGAAAAGATCTGGTACACTTCTTTAATGAGGATGGACTTGGAGCAATCGTGAACTCTTCAAGAGGAATCATTGCGGCATACAAGCAGGAGCAGTATGCAAAGTTTGGAGCTGAGAACTTTGGTGATGCATCCAGAGCAGCAGTTGAAACTATGGTAGCAGACATCAAAGGAGCACTTGAGAACAGATAAGGTCTGATCTGACAAAAAAGACAGATAAAAAACGTATGACAGAGTAATCTTAACAGGAGATAAAGGAAGATGGAGAAAAAGAAAGAACAGGCGAAAGTTCTGTCACAGGAGATGCTGGCAGACGGGATCTACAGTCTGTGGATTGAGACAGAAGTAGCACGGACTGCCAGACCGGGACAGTTTGTATCTGTATACACGGCAGATGCAAGCAAATTACTTCCGCGTCCGATCAGTATCTGTGAAATTGATAAAGAGGGAAAAAAATTAAGACTGGTATACCGTGTAACCGGAGAAAAGACCGGAACAAAACAGTTCTCGGAATTAAAGGCAGGAGATACTGTGCCGGTGATCGGACCTCTGGGAAATGGATTTCCATATGAGAAAGCAGAAGGAAAGAAAGTATTCCTGATGGGTGGAGGAATCGGTGTTCCGCCAATCCTGGAACTTGCCAAACAGATGCAGTGCGAAGAAAAGCAGATTGTTGTCGGCTACAGAGATGCACATACATTCCTGAAAGACGAATTTGAACAAAACGGGACCTTATATATTTCCACAGAAGACGGAAGTGTAGGAACAAAAGGGAATGTCATGGATGCTATCCGTGAGCAGAATCTGGATGCAGATATGATATTTGCATGCGGACCGACACCAATGCTGCGGGCGATCAAGACTTATGCAGAAGAGAAGGGGATCGAATGCTATATTTCTCTGGAAGAGAGAATGGCATGCGGAATCGGAGCCTGTCTGGCATGTGTCTGCAAGACAAAGGAAAAAGATGCACACAGCAACGTGAATAACAAGAGAATCTGTAAAGACGGACCAGTATTCTTATCTACGGAGGTGGATTTATAATGGATATGAAAGTAAATATTGCCGGCGTAGAGTGGAAGAATCCGGTTACAGTGGCTTCCGGTACATTTGGTTCGGGAGAAGAATTCGGTGAGTTTGTCGATCTTAACCGTCTCGGAGCGGTGACGACCAAGGGAGTCGCAAATGTCCCGTGGCCGGGTAATCCGACACCACGTGTAGCTGAAGTTTACGGCGGGATGATGAATGCGATCGGACTTCAGAATCCGGGAATCGATCTGTTCTGCAAAAGAGATATTCCGTTTCTGAAGAAATATGATACAAAGATTATTGTGAATGTCTGCGGGCATGCGCCGGAGGAATATCTTGCGGTTGTTGAGCGGCTGGCGGATGAGCCGATCGATATGATGGAGATCAATATTTCGTGCCCGAATGTAAATGCGGGATTCCTTGCGTTTGGACAGGACGCAAAGCATGTAGAAGAACTGACGGCTCAGATCAAAAAGATCGCAAAACAGCCGATCATCATGAAACTGACACCAAATGTTACGGATATTACAGAAATCGCAAAGGCAGCAGAAGCCGGTGGTGCGGATGCATTGTCTCTGATCAATACCCTGACGGGAATGAAGATTGATATCAACCGCAGAACATTTGCGGTAGCTAATAAGACCGGCGGCGTATCGGGACCGGTTGTACATCCAATCGCAGTCCGTATGGTATACCAGACGGCGCAGGCGGTCAATATTCCGATTATCGGAATGGGAGGAATTGCTACACCGGAAGATGCAATCGAGATGATCCTTGCAGGAGCATCCGCAGTATCTGTGGGAACCGCGAATTTCTATAATCCAAATGCAACAATAGAGATCATTGACGGAATCGAAGCATATATGAAGAAAAATGGATTTGAATCCGTGAAAGATATGGTTGGTATTGTAAAATAATGATAAAGAGACACTGCTATCGGCAATGTCTCTTTTTCTTGGAAATATGTAAGGAAAATATAAGAAAAACCGTGAATGGTAAAAATACGGGTGCCTGTATGGCAAATGCTATAATAAAAACATGACTGGTAGTCAGTTTTTTGAGTAGATTTTCAGAAATGTTTTGTTATACTGATATGTATATGACGATACCAAAGGAGGATGGGTGGATGAAGAAATCATTTCAGATTTTCAAAAGAGATCTCGGCCGGTTATTCCGTAACCGTGCGGCGGTACTGATCCTGGTTGGAATCAGTGTACTGCCGTCTCTTTATGCATGGTTTAATATCGCTGCCAATATGGACCCGTACGGGAATACCAAAGGAATTCAGGTAGCGATTGCCAATGAGGATAAAGGTGCCGACAGTGAGCAGATGTCACTGGACGCAGGACAAAATATTGTAGACAATCTGAAGAAAAATGACCAGCTTGGCTGGAAGTTTGTAGATGCAAAAGAAGCAAAAAAGGGAGTAAGATCCGGAAAATATTATGCGGCGATCGTGATACCGGATAATTTCAGCGAATCGCTTCTGAGCATTTATCGGGAGATATCAAACAGCCGGAGCTGGATTATTATATTAATGAAAAGAAAAATGCGATTGCCCCGAAGATCACAGATACAGGTGCAGGTACGATCCAGCAGGAGATCAATGACACCTTTTCTTCGGTGGCGGCAGAATCCATTTCAAAGCTGCTGAGTGAAAAAGCCGGAGATATCGCAGGAAGAGTGACGGAGGGAAATTCGAGTCTGATCCGGGCGGTTGCCGAGACAAGGAAGAATCTGGAAGAATATAACAAAGTGCTGGAAAATTTTCAGAAAACGGTGGATAAGTCAGATGAAGTGATCCAGAATGCGGTGAAAACACTGGATCAGGTCAATGCATCGGCAAAATCGGGAGTGCAGACACTTTCAGATAGCGGAACGGTACTTTCAGACACAAGAACAGCAGTAGGAATATTTTCGACACAGTTCTCGGATAGTATGTCGAACGGCGAGACGCTTCTGAATAATACCTATGTGTCTGCATCGGCAAAACTGGGCATATTCGAGACGAAGGCAGGACAGGCTCTGACAGCAGTAGACGGAAGCCTGACAACAGCATCCACTCTCCTTACCAGGAATCAGGAATTGCTGAGTCAGTTAAAAGCGCTGAATGAACAGATTCAGGGAAATACAGAATTATCACAGCAGTTTTCGGCATTGATCGCACAAAAGATTTCCGAACTGGAGAGCCAGAATGCGTCCCTTCAGGGGCTGGTGGCTTCATTGAAGAATGGCAATAAAGGAATTCAGAATGCAGTGACAACAGCGCAGAGTACACGGACATCTCTGGAAAAGCTTGCAAAAGACAGCAAGGAAAGTCTGCAGGATTACCGCAGTAATTTTGCACAGACATTAATGCCGCAATTGAACCAGTCACTGGACAGTCTGGCTTCATTAAGCGGAAGCCTGGCCTCAACACTGGATGGTGTAGAACCAACGGTTGAACAGATGAAGAGTATCCTGAATCAGCTCAACAGCAGCTTGAAAGACAGTGCCTCGGCACTGGGACGGACAAAAGAAGTGCTGAAGCGGGTAGATGAATCACTGGCTTCGGTTCAGGACGATCTGGGAGCATTGCAAAGTTCACAGATGTATCAGAAACTGACCTCTCTGGAGGGGATTGATGCGGATTCCATTGCTGGTTTTATGTCTTCGCCGGTAAGTATTCAGTCGAAAGTATTGTATGATGTGGAAAATTATGGATCGGGTATGACACCGTTTTATACCAATCTGGCATTGTGGGTAGGCGGACTGATCCTGGTATCCATTCTGAAACAGGAAGTGGATAGAGACGGGAAGATTCACAGATTTACGGCATCACAGGCTTATTTTGGCAGATGGATGTTATTCATGGCGGTAGGCCTGGTACAGGGTCTGATCGTGTGTCTGGGCGATATTGTACTTCTGAAAGTACAATGCGTTCATCCGGTCGCATTCGTATGTGTAGGCATCTTCTGTTCCTTTATCTATGTAAATCTGATCTATGCGCTGGCGCTTACGTTCAAGCATATTGGAAAAGCACTGGGAGTTGTACTGGTTATTTTACAGATCCCAGGATCGGCAGGAACATATCCGATCGAGATGACACCTGCATTTTTTCCAGAAACTTCATCCGTTGCTTCCTTTCACATATGGAATCAGTGCAATGCGTGAATGCATTGCCGGTAGTTATGGAGCGAATATCTGGAAATATCTAGGAATACTGGCAATCTTCTTCCCGATATCGATTTTCATCGGTCTGGTACTTCGTCCGCTGCTTATGAATCTGAATCATCTGTTCGATAAGCGGCTGTCAGAGACAGAACTGATGCTGGGAGAGACGGAAACAGCAGAGCGGAAACGGCCGGAACTGACCATGATGATGAAGACGTTAATGGAAGATGATGAGTGGAAACAGGAATTCCTGGAAAGATCAGAAAAATTCGAGAAGCGTTATCCGAAGATGATCCGCTTTGGATTCCTTGGAATGATCATTATCCCGCTCATTTTCCTGATACTGATGTTCAGCCTGGAATCCAAACTGGTATTTCTGGTGTTATGGATCGTATCGCTGATCGCGCTTGCACTGTATCTGATCTGTGTAGAATATATACACGATAAGATGTTAAAACAGCTTGCTGCCACAGGAATGACAACAGAAGATCTGATACGGGGAATAAAGGAGGAAAAAGGCGTATGAAAAATATATGGGAAATTTTCCGGAGGGATATAAAACGGATTAAAAATAATGTGATCGCTATGATCGTCATTATGGGGATCACCGTTGTTCCCTGCCTTTATGCCTGGTTTAATATTGCAGCAAGCTGGGATCCATATAAAAATACAGGAAACTTAAAAGTTGCAGTGGCAAGCGTGGATAAGGGGTATGAAGGCAGCCTGATTCCGCTCGAACTGAATATGGGAGATCAGGTACTGACATCGCTTCGCAGTAATTCGCAGCTTGACTGGGTATTTACCAGCAAGAAAAAAGCAGTATCCGGAGTAAAATCCGGAAAATACTATGCGGCGATCGTGATACCGGAAAACTTCAGTACAGATATGATGAGTCTGTTCTCTGAAAATATCAGTAAACCAAGTATCACATACTATTCGAATGCAAAAGAAAATGCGATCGCACCGAAGGTTACAGATAAAGGAGCAAGCGCGATCCAGAGACAGGTCAATGAAGTATTTATTGAAACGATCAGTGATACGGTTATTGCTTCTTTCAAAGCAGTTACCAATGTGGCAGATCAGAATGGAGTAGAATCCATTGCAGGGAATCTGGCAAATAATCTGGACCAGATCGGTTCGGACCTGAATGTGGCATCTGCGACATTAAGTTCCTTTGCGGGAATGACGACATCTGCACAGCAGCTTCTGGATACGACAGGCACATTTCTGAAAGAGACACAGAACCGTTCGGATAAGACAACAGATGCCCTGAAGACGACAAAGAAATCATTCAGCGGAATTGAAGGAACGATCAGCGGTGCAACGGATGGTGTAAATGCGGCACTGAATTCCGGAAAGGAATTTTATTCACAGATGTCCGGGATCATTGATTCCGCATTTGCATCCAATTCACAGAGTGCGGCAGATGTAGCGGCGACATTGAACACTCTGGCATCCAGCGTGGAAAAGGTAACAGCCGCCTATCAGTCACTGCAGAATTCGATAGATGATATGGCAGATAAAGTGAGCGGAATTGGCAATACGAAACTGAATGCATTGCTCGGCAACATTTCAGGGAAGCTCGGTGAGACAATCGCAACACAGACAGAGCTTAAGAATCAGTTACAGAGCACGGCATCCTCTCTGACAGACGCATCCGGCACAGCAATCCAGAATAAGGCAGAGCTGGATAAACTGGTAAAAGAAAGTGCGGACAGTCTTGCAAATGTGAAATCCGACTATGAAAAGAATGTAAAAAACAGTTTGGATAAGCTTTCCAAATCCATGGGAGATACCAGCAGCAGTCTGGGCAGTCTGATGGATCAGCTGGATGCAAGTGTGGATGGAGTCTATGATCTGTCATCTTCGGCTTCCGCAGATCTGACACAGATCAATAAGGCACTGGATCATTCCTGCAAGCTGTTGGATAAGGCATTCGCAAAGATCAGTGAGACAACAGGAAAGATCAGTCAGATGCAGTCGGGCGGAGACTTTTCTCAATTGGAAGAACTGATCTCCGGGGATTCCAGTGTGATCGGAGAGTTCCTGGCAGCACCGGTAAGCCTGAAGACGAATCAGGTCTATAAGATTGAAAATTATGGTTCTTCGATGGCACCGTTCTATTCCACCTTGTCGATCTGGATCGGCGGAATCGTACTGGTTGCCATGTTAAAGACAGGTGTTTCGACAAAATGTACCGAAGGTCTGAAGAAAGTAAAACCACATCAGGAATACCTGGGCCGTTATCTCATCTTCCTGATCGTCGGTCTGCTGCAAAGCACTCTGATCTGTCTGGGAGATCTGTTATATCTGGGCATCCAGTGTAAGCATCCGTTCTTGTTTATGCTGGCAGGATGGTTCTCGAGCATCGTATATGTGAATATTATTTATACACTGACGGTGTCATTCGGAGATATCGGAAAAGCAGTCAGTGTTGTACTTCTGGTCATGCAGGTGGCAGGTTCCGGAGGAACATTCCCGATTGAAGTGGCACCGGCGTTCTTCAAAGCAGTATATCCGTTACTGCCATTTGTTCATAGTATGGCGGCATTCAGGGAGACGATTGGCGGAATGTATGGTATGACATACTGGACGGAACTTGGGAAGCTGGGAATCTTCCTGCTTTTGTCATTGATTCTAGGACTGCTTCTGCGCAAACCGGTAATCCGGATGAACGAGGTATTGCAGAAAAGCTGGAAGAGACAAAGATTATGTAATGATTACGTGTATATACTGTTCTTTTTTCTGACGTGAATTGAAAAACTGATTTTCTTATGATAGAATTAAATGGAATTATTATGCAATAAATAAGACGCACAGAGTCTGAAATATATGGAGGGAATCAAAATGGAAAGTTATAAACAGGAGTTTATAGAATTTATGGTAGAGAGCGATGTGCTCAAGTTTGGAGAATTTACATTAAAGAGCGGAAGAAAATCACCGTTCTTTATGAATGCCGGAGCTTATGTAACAGGATCACAGCTGAAAAAATTAGGTCAGTATTATGCGAAGGCAATCCATGATACCTATGGAGATGATTTCGACGTGTTGTTCGGACCTGCATACAAGGGAATCCCGCTTGGAGTGGTCACGGCAATTGCTTACAGTGATCTTTACGGAAAAGAAGTACGCTATTGTTCTGACCGTAAAGAAGAAAAAGATCATGGTGCCGATAAAGGAAGCTTTCTCGGAAGTAAGTTAAAAGACGGAGACCGTGTGATCATGATCGAAGATGTGACAACATCAGGAAAGTCTATGGAAGAGACCGTACCAAAAGTAAAAGGTGCCGCAGATGTAACAATCGTAGGTCTGATGGTATCCCTGAACCGTATGGAAGTAGGAAAAGGCGGCGAGAAATGTGCATTGGATGAAATCAAAGATTTGTATGGATTCGATACAGCTGCGATCGTAACAATGGAAGAAGTTGTAGAGTGCCTGTATAACAAAGAATGTGACGGGAAAGTTGTGATCGATGATACATTAAAAGAAGCAATCGATGCATATTATGAACAGTACGGAGCAAAATAGAAAACGGGGGATCAGGATATGAATGAAAAAGCATATAAAGCAATGGGGCTAGCCGGTGCAGCAGGGATTGCGGTAGGAATTGTAGTTACGGTAGTAGGAATCGCCGCAGGTGTGATCTCCATTATAAGCGGTGCCCGTTTACTGAAAGAAAAGAAGGAATCTTATTCTAATACCGAAGAGACACAGGAGGGTTGTAGAC
>ENA-OPYX01000214-OPYX01000214.1-human-gut-metagenome-genome-assembly--contig:-NODE-214-length-34668-cov-4.184563_pt1 | contig 34668 bp, 31 predicted proteins | sample MGYA00242639_ERZ504486 | MGnify/ENA primary metagenome ERZ504486 (study PRJEB26092, sample SAMD00036296) | human gut metagenome | host: Homo sapiens | study: EMG produced TPA metagenomics assembly of... | reverse complement strand
ACTTGAAAAGACAAATGCACAAAAAGAAGCTGTCGAATTTCAGGCTAAAAATAAAGAATTGACAGCTGTAATAGAACGGTTGGAAAAGTCACTGGCTGCTGCTAACGAACAAAGTTGATGCAAAGCAGGCAATGAATGAGGTACTTCTTTCTCAGGTAAAGCAGACTGAAAAAGAGAAAGAAGAATATAACCAGATGGCAGCACAGCTTCCATGAGCTTGAAAAGCAATTGGAAGATGAAAAGACTTACTTCCAGAAAGGAAAAACAAGCATTTGAAGAAGAATTACGCAAAGTTATTTCCGAAAAAGAGAAAGCTGCTTATGAAGCTGATTTATTAAAAAAAGAAGAAATACATAAAGCAGAAGAAACAATCCGAAAGGAAAAAGATGAAGAAATTGCTGCTCTTCAAAAACAACTCTTTGATATGCAGACCAGACAGCTTTCTGATCAGGCTGCCCTTCAGGAAGCAAAAACCGCACTGCTGTCCCTTCGTTTAGAATTATCACAAGCACATCAAAAAGAACTTAATGAAGTGCGTATAGAAAAAGATAAGAAAATTGAAGCACTGCAAAATGAACTGTTAAAGGCTTTTGATAAAAAATAAAGAACACAATATTTGTAATTGACATTAGAATATAGTTGTCTATAATAAAGTTAAATTTACTATTCAGAATGCATAAAAAATAATTTTATGCTTATCTGGATAATTACAAGTTGGAGGCTTATTATGAGTACACATGAAGATTTTGAAGATTGCCCACTGCAGAATATAATTCGAGATGGAGGCATGATGAACATCTTTCGCACGATTGGCTGCATTGGAGACAGTCTTGCGAGTGGTGAATTTGAATATTGGGATAATGGTCAAAAAGGCTACTGGGACTTTTATGAATACTCCTGGGGTAAGCAAATTGAGCGCATCACTGGTATTTCAGTAACGAACTTTTCGCGCGGTGGTATGACTGCTTTTCATATGTATCAGGAAGCAGACAAGCAGGACGGACCAAATGCAGATATTGCACACTTATTTGACCCATTTAATTTAAAGCAGGGTTATATCATTGCACTCGGTGTAAATGATTTAAAGGGTAAAAATAACTTAAATGATCTGTACGAAGGAAATGTCGGTTCAGCAAAAACAGACATTTGTCTTGAAGATTATAATAAGAATGCAAATACGTTTGTTGGCTGGTACGCAAAGATTATCCAGCGTATTCAGAAGATGCAGCCTCACACCAAATTTTTTCTGGTAACAATGCCAGATGAAGGTACTGGAAACTGGAAAGAGGAATCACACGCAAAGGCACTTCATGAAATCGCTGATTATTTGAAAAACTGTTACGTAATTGACTTGTATCATGAGGCTCCGAAATATGATGAAGAATTTCGCAGTAAGTATTTTTGCGGTCATATGAATGCAATGGGCTATTTATTAACTGCTCATTATTTCATGACATATATTGACTGGATCATCCGCCACAATGTACATGATTTTCGTTTTGTCCAGTTTATCGGAAGCGATAAAATTCCGTTTGCTCTTGGTAAAGAAGCTGCTGAAAAACAACAGCAAGAAAATGACAAAAAGAATGCCACAAAAGAAAAAGTTCTTGTGAGTGGTATGTCTAACGACTAATATAAACGAAAAAGAGGAGAAATACGAATTGTTTCTCCTCTTCTATTTTTTTGCTTTTTTGTGTGTTAGAAATGTTGTTTTGAAGGAGAAGTTCTGGGTGGAAAATTTTATTCTATTTAAGTTATGCTACTTTTATGTTATTATATATTCAGTAGCAATTTTTTATTTATCCATTTTTCGCAGAAAACCTCGTCCGATAGGAGAAAACTATCAATACCTTTTAACAAAAAATAAGCTGTGACATCTTATAATACTTCGATGTCACAGCTTATTATCACAAAAATTAGATTCGATAAAGCCCCTCTCCCACCCTCACTGTGTGTTAATATCTGGTAGTAACGATAAAGAATTTCTATGCGCATGTAACGATGCTGGAGATTACAATGATTTTATACTGCTCTCCCTCACATGTTTTTCCTCTCTATTTTCTGTATGTTTTGCTGCTTTGTGCTCTGCAGCTGAGCTGATATTCACTCACACAGCTACCGCTATCTTATCTTATTTTTTGCTGTTTCTAATTACCTTACAATCTTTTCATTCTTCTATCAGATCTGCTGTCCAGTTTGCTGCCTGAATTCGATTATCCAATATTCGATAGTCGCGACTCAAGGCATCTACCTTTTTTTGCAGTGCCTTCACATCAACTGCTGATAATTGGCGAATTTCATCGCCGCGTGATCTAAAACACAGATTACTTGCAATTGAAATTGTATTTTGAAAGCTTGCAATACGCAATTTCAAAACATCACGCTTTGCAAGCAGATCTGACAGCAATTCACCGTCTGATACAACTGCCATATTTGTTTTATTAATTACGATAATCAACTTTTCCAGCTGATTCAGGCATTCATCGAGTTCCTTTAAAAGCTGTTCTGGATCTTCTACTGGCAAAACTCCTTCCTGCATCAATGCATTGCTCGTAATACGAGAACGAAGCTGCTCAATTTTCTTATTTAAATCTGCTCTTTCCTGTAATGCTTCTGCAAGCTTCATGTTTTCTCCTCTCTTATATGCTATCCTATTATGGTAGTATTTTTCTTGTTTTATAAGTTATGCTACTTTTGTGTTATATTGTTTGTTATGATATCTTTTTGGAGCCAATTTTATTAGCGCTGCAAGTTTACATCATTTGATTTCATAACACGAATAATATCTTCTTCTGTTACAATATTAAAATCATGTTGAATCATCAGCTTCAATACACTGGCTGCAATTGAAAAATCAATCGTATACTGTGGATTTTCTTTCTTTTTCAGCATATGAATCAGTGCTGCAGCAAATGCATCTCCTGCTCCTACCGCTTCTAAACTATGTACATGATGTACTGGCGTCTCATAAAACTGATCACCGATCAGATAAATGGCCATCCAATCTCCATCTTCAACTGTATACATACTGCGAAGCACACTTGCTACTGCTTTACAATTTGGAAACTGTCTTGTAATTTCCTGCATTCCCTCTCGATATGTATCAATCTGTTCAATTCCTCTTGACATGTCTCCATCAAATGCATGAATTCCAAGAGAAGCTTCAAAATCTTCATCATTTGCAATGCAAAGTGTTACATATGGCATAAGCTCTCGCATAACGCACTGGGCTGTATTTTTATCCCACATCTTAGCGCGATAATTTAAATCACAGACTACTTCGATTCCCTTTCTTTTACAGCATCGAAGTGCATCCAAAACCGTTTCCTTGACGCTCTCACTGACTGCCGGCGTTACTCCAGAGAAAAAGAAAATATCAGTATCTTCCAGAATTTGATCCCAGTCATATTCGTCTGGCTTTGAACAGGCAAATGCACTGTCAGCGCGGTCATACACCACATTTGTAGGACGAATATTATTCCCCTTTTCAAAATAGTAAATGCCAAGACGTTTTCCGCCTCTTAAAATATGAGTGGTATCCGTTCCGTAACGGCGAAGCTCATTTAATGCTGCCTGACCAACTGGATTATCGGGAAGCTTCGTAACCAATGCTGCTTCTTCTTTTAACATGGCAAGTCCTGCTGCCACATTTGCCTCCGCCCGCCATAACTTGCTTCAAAATTCTGTGCCTGCACGATACGAAGATATTCAGGTGTCTTAAGGCGCAGCATAATTTCTCCAAACGTTACCGCTTTCATTATAAAATTTACTCCTTCCCATCTTCATTTTATACAAGTATACCACTTATCTGACTGTTTTTCAACACAAGAAAAATTGCTTTACCACTTTCTTCTCATGCGTATTTGCATTCTTATATCGCAGCTTTACAAATTTTATTATCATTTCTGGTGCATCTGCAAAATATTTTCGCACTTCTAACTCATGCAAAACCAAAACAATTGGATTACTTGCCAGATTTATCAGATCCATATAGGTGCTGGGACTTTTTTCTTTTCTCAAAATTTCGTAGTTCAAAAATCTCTCTGCTTTTGAATCTGAGATTGCTATGCCATCACGCAGGTTCTTGCGTACTTCTTCTTGCTTTGTCTCTGTCCAACTACTCTGCTCATCCCCCATCAAGGTATTCAGTTCTTCCAACTCCTGCCGTGTCTTTTGAGGTATCTTCAAAATGTAGAAATAGCCGTATGTGCCTTTAATCTCTTTTGACATCAGTATTTCTGAATCAAGCATCTCTGTTACCATGTCTGAAACCTCATCTGCACTGTATAAGCTGTAGAATCCATGCCCACGTGATTCAAGAACGTTGGCATTCAATGTGACTTTGGTACCGCGCATTAACTGCACCACTGCATTTTGTGTAATATAAGTTTCATTTTTGGAAACACACTCAAAAATATCGCGTGCAAGATAAGAATCCAGATACAGATGATATTGCTTTTTAAGCTCATTTTTCCGTTCTTCTTTGGTGGCTGCTGCCAACATCTTAATCTGTTTCACATTCCTTTGCAGTGTCTTTTTCCATTCGGGAACAGATTGCTGATAAGAGGCAGTCTTATACAAATATGAAAATGCCGGAATACCAGCCATATGGAAGGTAAGCTTTGTGTCCCCGTTTAAGATTCCCGCATTCTTTGATTTGCATTTAATGCGTCCAAATCCTGAAAAAACTTCAATGGCATGTTGTCTGCAGCGTTCACGGAGCTTGGTATTCTTTAATAGCTGGTACTTTTTAAATTGTTCCGATGCCATATACTTCGAACCCTTTCCGTTAACCGTAATGCTGCCGGCTTCATTTGTAAAAATTACTTTCTGCTGCTCAATATACAGTTTTCCATCAACAGCCTTCTCCATTCCTGTACTAAAGCCATCCAGCCATGAAATCGCCCAACTGTTATATTCCTTTACCTTGTCATCCAACTCACGCTTGTATGATACTGGTACTTGTGGATGGAGCTAGTGGAATGCCTTCTTTTACTTCCTGTTCCAGTTTTTTTACAAACTTTTTTAGTTTTGCTTCAGTCGCAGCATCCCAATCTACACAAATTAAATCCCATAATCTGTCGTTCTGCTCTGTAATCGTTAGATATGATTTTATCCATGTCGGCTCCTGAAAAAAAGATGCAATGGATTTGCCTGAAAAAGTATCGCAAATGAACTTCATTCCTAGGTGCGAGACTGTGATATCTACTCTTTTGTCTTCATATTTGTTGCAATGCAAGGTTCCCTCAAATTTGGCATTGTTCCTGCACAGTTGGCCCAAATACGCATTCACACATTCCTGCCCCTTTCTTTCAATCTCTTCCCAGTAATCTCGAATCAAGTCTTTCATTTGTTGGCACTGCCTGGCTGCTTGCTCTTTTCGGACATCTTCAATTATTTCATCAGTCAGCTCTAAAAGATAAGACTGTACTTCATCTATGTCCGTACACAATCCCAATCGTGTACAATCTATCTTCCTTTCTAACACAACCGGTAGTTCATCTGCATTCAACCATATATGATAAATTTCTTTTTTCTTTCCAATATTTTCAACATCCAATTGGAATTTCCAATCTGGTTTACCTAATTTTTGACGAATATGCTCCCGAAGCTGCGGCAATATCTGCGTTTCTACCTCTGAGGTCGAAAGCCATCGTCCCCATTTATTTCTCTGTACTTCATTGATTGAAACTGGTTTTCCAAAGTCTGACGCATACTGTACGTAGTCCTTCTGCAACGATACCGATTTCAGGAGATCTTGTTTTGTCAAGATAGTCTGCACCTGCAAAGCCCACAAAAGCTTTACATTTCCAGCTTTTGAGATGCCAGCCTCTGCTTTTTGTTGTGCTCAATAAATTCTGGCATCTGTGTGATTGTCTGGTACAGTGACGGATACTTTTTTTCAAATGATTCGTCTACATTGATCCATTTTTCTGGCGTTCTCATATTGCTTTTCTGGCGATCTGCCATCCTGCAGACAGCCATCCTCCTTTCTTCTCTTATTGACTAGGCAATTACTTCATTTCAGAAAGAAATCCCAGTAATTGTCGGATATTTCTTATCTCATACATCGCTGCATAGTGTCCATATACAGAGGCAATGGAATCGCCCTGATCCCACTTTTTACGATCATCCGTATTTAACCAATACGCACATTTCGCCTTTCGGCAGATGTTTTTTATATAATTCTCCCCGGCATCGTTTTTGTTGTTTCTTGCATCGCCAATAAAGATGATCATGCTATCATTGCTGATGCGATTGCGGTACTCTTTCCACATACTCCGCAATGGTCGCTCATAGTTTGAGTACTGCCCGCTGCGCGGAATCATCGTAAAAATCTGTTTTGCAGCATTATCAACATCTTCTGTATCGTACACCCTGGATATATCATACAGAGAATTGACAAAAGCAAATGCACTGCATCCTCGTGGAAAGGCCTCTTTCAAAAGCCCTATGAAGGTGAGCATCATCTCCGAGGCATCCTTGCAGGAACCGGACACATCCAAAATGAGAACCAGATCGGCCTTGCTGCGCCGTGGCTGCTTATATATAAGGTTGATGGGCTGTCCGCAGGTGCGAATAGACTCTCGCATTGTCTCTTCCAGATTCAGAGACAGGCGCCTTTTGCTGTTAATATTTCTGGTCATACGCGTCTTAAATGCCAGAAGATTCTGGCGCAGGTATTCGCGCATTTGATTTTTTTCTGCTTCCGTCAGCTTTTTAAACGACTTCTCGCTAAGTCTCACAAACTCTGCATTCATCGTTTGTATACTTCCGCCGCCGATGAAATCTGCACGATGGATCATGGAAGACGGCTTAATTATTAGCGAATCATTTGAACTATCCATGCCTCTTTTCATTTGTTCAAAGGCACGATCCAGTTCTCTGCACGTGTCCTCATAGCGTCGCTGTTCATCCTTCATCTGACGCTGCAGCTTTTTGATTTGCTGGTCCGTTTCTTCTTGTGCCTGACTGATTGCAGACTCCAACTCAGCCATATTCTTTTGCCTTTTTGTGATAGCAGAACTTAGTTCCTTACTGATATCCATCATTGCGTCTGCCTGTTCCAAATCTCCATCGTACAGACTTTTCTCTGCCTGCTTCATCAATGTCTGATATAAGCAACCTGCCTGTTTCTCATCCCATGGCAGTTCACCTAAAAGCATTTTTTTCAGCTTGTTCTATCTGCTTTTGAGACTTTGTTTTTGTTTCCGACAATTTCTTTAACTGTGTCTGTGCTTTTCTGCTTACCTTTGGTTTCGGCTCATTCTCATGTGCCTTTTGAATTAAATTCTTTCGAATTCGTTCTTTTTGTTTTTCAAATTCTCCAGCTGTTTTTGAGCGTCAGACACGAATAAGTCCAGTTCTTTTCGTTTCTCCTGCTTCTCTTTTTCCTTTTGTTCCTCCCTTTGCGGGATTGTTTTTTTGCTCAGAAACTCTCGAAACAACGCTTTCATCTTTGCTACCTGCTCGCCTGTCTTTGCCAGGCAGACAGAAAGTGCGGCCAACATTTCATCTTCCTCTGTGATATCCACACCGGCTGATTCCACTAATCTTAGCAGATGTGCAAGTGCACTCTCGGAAACTGCAAATTTATGGTCTTGGAGAAAAACAGCAAATTCCGAAAGAAAATCAAGAATATCTTTTTGCATTGCATTCCTCCATTAGAACAGTTTTGCATTTTCCATGGTCTGACGGTCTTCCTTGTTTTTCGCAATCATACAGAGAGAAGCTTTAAGCGTTTCTTCCCCAAGTTCGTCACTATTCAACGTAGACAAATACTTTGCCCACTCACTCAGTTCTGAAATGGAAGGTTGCTGTTTTAACAGCAAAGCGCGAATCTGTTTTGCACAATTTGCTACCGATTCTGCAATTTCCGTGTCAATGCTGCTCTGCATTTGAAGTATTTCTTTCAACTCTTCGGCTGTCTTTTGCTTAATGTAAAGATAGTTGCAACGACGTTTCAATGCCTGCGACAGATCTCTGTAGCGGTTAGATGTGAGAAATACGATTGGACGCATCTCTTCTGGACAGGTCACGGTACCATACTGCGGAATGGAAATGCTGAAATTCTCCAGCACTTCAAGCAGCGTGTATTCTATCTCCTCTGATGCCTTCTCCACTTCGTCTAACAAGAGGACATAGCGTTTCTTTCCGCTAATTGCCTTTAAGATCGGGCGTTCAATCAAAAAATCACGTCCATAAAAATTGATTTTGCCTGCCGCATCCAGCGATTCCTGCAAGTCTTTTCCTGCAAGCGATTCCTTAATCGTTCCCTGGATCGCCTGAATCGTCAGGAGCTGTTTCTGATAATCATAGTCATACAGAATCTTATCATAAGACAGACCATCGTAGAACTGAACACGCAGAAGCTCCAAATCAAGCATCTTCGCTGTAGCATAGGCAAGTGATGTTTTTCCAACGCCTGGATCACCTTCTACTAGAAGCGGAACCCCGTTTATCGCGCTCATTACAGCAAAATTAATGTACGAATTTGAGAGATACCCATTTTCTCTGAGTTTGTTTCCAATTTCTAACATTGCATTTTCCTCCACTTCATGTAATATTATATATTTGTGTATATTATAGTATACATATAAATATAATTCAAGCCCTAAAATAAGATTTTGAGGAAATTTAAAATTTTCTGCATTATAATGCCGCTAATCCAAAGCTTCTTTAGCTTAGATTAACGGCACTTTTTGTTTTACTTATTGTCATTATGATTTTATATATTTTTTTCTTCTCGATACTTCATTACCGCATGCCAGTCATCACGTCCCAGAAAATGTGTACCTGCGCGAAGGAAAAATGAAATATTTCCTTCATCATATAAGGTATCTGGCAATATTTCATCTTGGCAAATCAGTCCTTTCTGTCCTAATATTTCAAAAGCTGGACTGGCAGCAAGTCCGCTTAGTACCTCAGAATGCGCATCTGCCCAGAGATCGCGCGTAGCTCCTGTCAGGCAAACATAGCGAGGTGCAATAAGTGCAATTAAAAAATGCATGTCAAATGGCAAATCATTTGCATCACGATCATCACGAAACAAATTCGGGCAAAACCAGTAACGTGTATATTCACGTGACAGATCACGAAAACTTTCTGCCTGACTGCCACGGTAAAGACTTCCTGAATTTCCAGCCACAGCAAGAGAAAAACGCTCATCCATCGCAGCACACCATAGGGCTGTCAGCGCCAGACGTGAATGACCTATTACTGCAATGCGGGCATGATCAAGCTGTACTACAGTCTGTAAATAGTCCATTATTTTGCTTGCTCCAAATGCCCAAACTGCAATCTTACCCCAACGATCTTTATTAATCCAATCTTTTTCAAAGCGGCTTACACCTAAAAAGCTCTCCTTACTGTCATCTGGATCAATATCCTGATAGCATACGTGCACAATTGCATATCCATTATCTATTATTTCTTCACCCAAGCCTCCAGCCACAAGTTCATTAAACTGCAGATGAAGAAATGCAGGTATCTTTTCCTTTACTGCTTTTGGCAAAATCAATTTAAATATAAACTCGTATGCGTCATTATTATTTGCCAACTGAACTTTCATTGTTTTTTCAGTTGCCTTTCCACCATATGCATATTCATCCACACCCACACATTCAAATGCAGATTTGATATTTTCTGGTGTTACTCCCATATATTCATGACACAATATTTTTTTAATTTCTTCCCGACGAAGCTTCCAATCCTCATAGTTTGTTACCGCATCTCCATTCTCCAAACGCATCAGCTCTGGAAGGTGTCTATTTTCAATTTCTTCTTGTAGTTTGTTCATTTGCTTTTCCTTCCTTTCATTTTCTATGTTTTATGATTTTAATTTGTTTCGATTTTTATATAGCTGCCAGGACCGTCTGTTCCCATCGTCTTTGTGACAAGAATCTTTTTGTTAATAGAATCCTTTAGCTCTGCCACATGTGAAATGATGCCAACCATACGATTTTTGTCTGCCAGATTTGCAAGTGCCTTTAATGCCTGCGAAAGTGCTGCCTCATCTAATGAGCCAAATCCCTCATCCACAAACATCGTATCAATCTGAATGCCACCTGCTATTGACTGTATCTCATCTGAAAGACCAAGTGCAAGGGACAAAGCTGCCTGAAAGCTCTCGCCGCCCGAAAGTGTCCGTACACTTCGCTCACTTCCATTGTAATGATCGATAACATTTAAATCAAGTCCTGCTTTTTCTTTTTTATTTTCGGCATCCTCACGACGCTTTAACTCATACTGTCCCTGACTCATCGTCATTAAACGCACATTTGCCCGGCGCAGTATGCGCTCGAAATAAGCCATCTGAACATATGTTTCAAGCTCAATTTTAGGCTTTCCTGTAACCTGACCGTTTGCTGTGTTTGAGAGTTCACGCACCCAAACATATTTTTTCTCTGTTTCCTGCATTACTGTCTGGTGTTTCTTAACGCCAAGAAGTACAGCACGATTCTTCTCATTCTCGGCAAACCAAGTCCGACATTCCTGTGAAGTTTTCTCTTTTTTAATCGACAATTTCTCCTGTTCTTTTTTTACCAGTTCTTCCTCTGGCATTGTACCGCCATTGTCTTCTAGTATCGAAAGAATCTGCTTTTTCCCCTCCTCTATGCTGTTTCTTAAGATTTGCTCATCTGCCTTCAGGCTGTGCATCTCTTTTTGTGCTGCCTGATATACCTGCTCAATTTGCTGTTGCTCGCTCTCGATTCGTTTCATTTGCTCTTGCAAACATAAACAAAGCTCTTGTGCACTTTGGCCATCCCACTGCGCATTATGTGCCTGCAAAGAATCATATTTTTGTCTCAGACTGTTTTCTCGCTCCTGATTTGTGGCTCGCTCCTCTGCAATTAAAAGCTCTAGCTGACGAAATGCTTCATCTGCTTTTTCTTTTTTTGTCTGTTCCTGCAAAAGTTCTTTTTGCATCAGATCTTTCTTTTCTGCCTCTGCCCTAAGCCTGTTTACCTGCTCTTTTTTTATCCTCATACAATTTGGCAATCGCAAAATCACTTTCTACCTCTTTCTTGAGCTTTTCAATTTGGATTTTTGTAATATCCAGCTTTCCTAGCATACCATCAAGGTTTGCCCTTTGCTTCTGCTCTTTTTGCAGCAAATTTTCTTTGTTTTTCTTAAGCTCATCTGCTTTTTCTTTTAATGATCTTGCATATGAAATCATCTTGCCTGCCTGCAAAAGTGCCTCCTTTGCCTGCTGTAATTGTTTCGTCAAAAATATTTCCTTTTCTGTCTCATTTTTATCAGCTGCAATCTGATCAAGCGACTTTTTCATGCTCGCCGCCTTATCGGTCAGCACTGCATAATTTTCTTTTTCCTTTTGAAGCTGGCTGACAGCAAACTGCTGTTTTTCTTTAGCATTTACAAGTTCTGTTGTTAGGCAATGATACGTCGTGCTTTGTTGTTCTAAGCTTGTCTTTTGTGTCAAAAGCTGTTCTTTTTTTTGACATAGCTGTTTGAAGCTTTTCTTTAGTAATTCTTCTGCCTGATCACATGTCTTAATTGATTCAAATATTACTTCTTCACCTTTAAGCCATTTTGTAATTTCATCAAACATATTCTGGCGCAGCTTTTGAAGCTGAGCGTAACTTGCTTGTGCCGCGGCACTTGCCTTTTCTGCTTTTCTTTGTGCTTCATCTGTTTTCTTTTGCATTTCATCAAGTTCTTCACGGCTCACTGTCTGTAAATTCTTTGCTGCCAGAACAGGATGATGCACAGAACCGCACACTGGACAAGGCTTGCCCTCTTCAAGTCCTTCGGCTAAAATTCCTGCCTGCGCATTCAGATAACATGTCCATGCCTGCTTCCACTCTGACTGGCAGCTTTCATATGACGCTATATAAATTTTACACTTTTTTTGAAGCTCTGTATGTATACGCTCCTGCTCTTTTTCTTCTTTCAGCTGTTTTTCAAATTTAGTAAGTTCCTCAAGGCGATAGTCATTCTCCTTTATCTGTGCTTTTTTCTGTTCCAAAAGTACATCGCAGTCTTTAAGTTCTTCACAAAGCTGCTCTTTTTTCTGTATCATCTCATTAAGCTTATCAAGCTGCTCTTTTTGCTGAATGATTGACTGCTCCTTCCTTTTTTGACAGCCGCATGTACTTTTATACTCTGCATAGCTTGTCTGATACTGCTCAAGCTGATGTTTTCTATCCTCTACCAGACTTTGACAGCGCTGTTCCTCTCTTCCTGCGTCAGACAGCTTTTCTATCTCAACTTCACAAGCCTTTATCTGTTCTTCTTGCTGTTTTCTCTGATCAAAGACAGACTGAATAGACTGCTTCAATTCACAAATCGTCTCTTCCGCTTCTAATTTTTGCTTTTGAATCTCTTCCCACTCATTTTTTTGCTTTTCAATCTGCTTCATTTGCAAAAGTGCCTTGAGAATATGCCACCTCACAATCCTTTAATAGTTCTAGCTGACGATTCATTTCTTCTATACACTGTGTCTGCTTTTTTCTTTCCTCAGACTGTCTTAATTGCGTGTTTTCTTTCTCTTTAAGATCATTTTTTACTTGTATAAGCTGTTTTTCTTCTGATTGAACTGCCTCGCACAACTGCTTATCCTGCTGCAGACGATGTTTTTTTTGCTTCTAACTCTTTTTGTCTTGGCTGTTTGTTAACCTGATCATTAAAAAAACTCCTGTGCCTTTATCACCTTTGGCAGCAAAGTTTCTAATCGTTTTTCTTTTTCCTTGACACTCTCACAAGTTTCTTTATACCGCTGAAGCTTTTCTTCATAAACGGCAAGTGTACGCTGTTTGCATGAAAGTTCTTCCTCCTCTTTTTTGAGCATCTGATACTTTTCTTCCCCTGCTGACAAAAAGCCTTCAATTAACTCAATTGCACGAAGTGTCTGACCGTCAAAGCCATTTTTCTTTAAGATGTTCCATTCAGGCTCTTCAATAGCACCATTAGGGCAGACTGCCATGCTTAGTTCCTGACTAATGCCTTTTCGCAGATCCTCATATGCTTCTTTTTGTCGGCTAAGTTCTGCCTTAAGAGCATCCTGAAACTGCTGAAATTTTTCTGTATGAAATATTCGTCTAAAAATTTCTTTTCTAGTCGCCGTGTCAGCAAAAAGAAGCTTTTGAAAATCTCCCTGGGCAATCATAACAATCTGCGTAAATTGGCGATAATCCAAGCCTAAAATTTCTGTTACAGCTCTTGTGACATCCTTAGACTTTGACACAATCGGTCTGCTCGAATCTGACAAATATTCAAGCTCTGCCTCTGCCTTTTGAAATGTCAAGCCTGTTCCTCTTCCCTTAGGTCGCTGATACTCTGGATTTCTTTTTACGCGATACTTCTCTCCCCTATAGCAAAAGGTGAGCTCTACATATGTTTTTATCTCTGCTTTTGCATATTTGCTGCGAAACATCTGCGGATCACGCACTTCACCGCTGGCTTCTCCATATAATGCAAATGTGATAGCATCAAAAATGCTTGTTTTTCCTGCCCCTGTATCTCCAGTAATCAGATAAAGTCCCTGCGTCCCCAGACGTTCAAAATCAATCGTTATCTCTCCTGCATATGGTCCAAACGCGCTGACTATTAACACTTGCGGTCTCATGATTTGTCCTCCTGTAATCGCATAAACAGTTCTTCTACAAATTGTTTTTGTTCTATACTCATTGGCTGATTGTTCTGCTTTTCGTAAAGTTCTTCAAACAGCTGTTTCTCACTCTTTTGCTTAATCTTACTGTCAAAATCTATTGTCTGCTGCGTTCTTGTTCTTAGATTGTCATAAGAAAGACCAAGAAGATTTGGATAGATAGTGCGAAGCTTCTGCATTCCATCTGGAATATCTTCCTCATCTGTCAGCGTAATCTGCACATAATCATCCGTAGCTGTCCCCTGATAAAATGTGCGCGCTGTCACTTCCATATAAGAGCCATGAATTGCCCTAAGATCATGCTTTGGAATTAATGGAATCGTGCGAACAACAATATCATTCTTTTTTCCCATCTCGATAACAGTAACTGATTTTTCCTGTCCTGCCTCGGAAACTGAATATTTTAATAAAGTTCCGCAATAACGCACATTTTCTTTTATATTCTGCGGACTATGAATATGACCAAGTGCCGTATAATCAAATGCTTCAAAGATAGATGCATCTATATTATCAACTCCGCCAACAACAATATCCTCCGAATCACAGCGGCCTGCACCCGTAACAAATTGATGTGCCACCAAAATATTTCGCTTTTTCGTATCAATATCCATATGTTTTACTGCCGCAAAAACTGCATCCTGATATGACTCAATTTCCTCTTGTCCCAGTGCACGGCGCACAATAGACGGACGAACAAATGGCAAAAGGTAAACTTGTGCTTCTCCAAATTCATCTGTCAATATAACCTTCTGTGTACTGCCATCATATACTGTAGACAAGTACACGCCTGATTGCTTCATCAGCCCTGCACCAAACGCAATGCGCTCCATTGAATCATGATTGCCGCTGACAGCACATACTTTAATTTTTTGCGCTGCAAGTGCATTAAAAAACCAGTCTAACATCATAACAGCCTCAGTCGGTGGAATAGGTCTGTCATAAATATCTCCCGCCAAAAGGAGTGCATCTACATGCTCTTCTACGCAAATTTTGACTACCTGCTCTAAAATATAACGCTGATCCTCCAGCATTGAAAATTCATTGATCCGCTTTCCAAGATGCAGATCAGAAATATGTATCAATTTCATAGCTTCTCCTTTTGTTCTCTACTTGCAAAAAAAACAGCACTAAAAGAAGTGGGCCTTGACCCTATCTTCTCTTTTGTACTGTTCTTTTCCTTTAATAATATGATACTATATAAATTAAGCCTGCCATTTAACTTTTGCTACGCACTTCTTTACGTGACAAGCTTCTTTTCCAGCACGCATCTGCGGCTTATGAGCAATGCTCGGAGGAAGTACTGCGTAAGAACCTGTTGTCAGAATGGACTGACACATTTCTTCTGGCTCCTTCCAGAATGCAACATCACGCTTTTCATCATATTCCTCATCTGCCTCTAAACCAGTTCTGCTTACTGTGTCGATCTCCTCCTCACCGGAAATGATCCACTGAATATCTGCATAACAATTATGAGTCTCCAGACGGCAGTTCTCTGCTGGCTTTGTCTCATACTCCTGAATCATAAAATAAAAATCATCATTTACCTGGTAGGTACCAACTTCAAGTGCTGCTAAATCCTGCTTTTTTAAGTAGCAAACTGCTTCTTCGATTGTCATTTCATATTCCTTCCCAAAAAGCGCCCGCATTGGCACTTTCCTGCGTATACTTTATGTAACTTTTTTGCATCTTTCATGCTTTTCTAGCTTACTTAAAAAATTATTTTTTTCGTCAAGCATACTACACTATGTTCTTTTTTAAATTACACTTCTGGCTTTATTCATCCACACAAATAGAATCCTATATTTAAGACAATTCCAAAAATCGTTGCCACTGGTGCTGCAAATCCTATATTTGTAAGACTTGCATTTGGCTGAATACTCATGTAATATGCCAGCGGAAGACGAACAAGCAATGTCTGGATCAGTCCCTGTGCCATTACCCACATAGTCTGATCGTGTCCGTTAAAATAACCAATCATACTAAATAATATAGCGGTAACAATTGTCTCCAGTGCAAAACCTTTAAGATAATCATATCCTTTTTGTATAACATCGGCGTCTGTTGTAAATATTCCTGTCAAAAGATCCCCCTTAAGAAGAACAATGGCAAACACAACCATTCCAATCAAAACACCTACACCAATTCCAGTAAACATCGCGTTTTTAGCTCTTTTTTCGTTTCCTGCTCCAACGTTTTGTGATACAAATGATGCCATTGACTGCATTAAGGAACTTGGAATCAACATTGCAAAATTTACAATTTTACACGCAACACCATATCCAGATGAAGCCTCTAATCCCAGACGGTTGACAAATGCACAAAGTGCAAGGAATGAAATCTGAGTCAAGCATTCCTGAAGTGCTAATGGAAGACCAATTTTCAGTGCACGCTTGCAGTGGCTATTAACCTTAAAATCAGCTTTTGTGATTTTAAATGGAAGCTTCTTTTTCATCAGCATCCATAATGCAAACACAACACTTACAGCCTGTGCTGCTACAGTCGCAATCGCTGCACCTGCTGCATCCATATGAAACCCTGCTACTAATATTAAATCTCCTGCAATATTGATAACACATGCAACTGCAACAAATATCAATGGTGACTTACTGTCTCCAAGTCCTCTAAAAATAGCAGAAAGAACATTATAAGCAACAATAAAGAAAATACCACTTCCGCATATCTTTACATAAACAGATGTCAGACTTACTGCTTCCTCTGGTGCCTGCATCAATACAGCAATCGGACGCGAAAACACGATCATTATAACAAACAGCACTGCTGACATTACCGCAAATACAACTACAGAACCGCCAATCAGTGCACCAATTGACTGTGTCCTCTTCTCGCCAATATATCTGGCAATCAAAACTGTAATACCCATTGCGAACTGTGTTATCACAAATGTTACAAGATTTAATACCTGACTTCCTGTCGATACTGCTGAAAGACCAGATGTCGTTCCAAATCTTCCCACCACAAGAAGATCAACTGCGCCATATGCTGCCTGCAGCACAAGTGCACCAAGAATCGGAATCATAAATGGAATTAATTTTCCAAGTATGCTGCCTTGCGTGAAATCTGCCTTATCATTTACTTTTTCTCTACTCAATGTCAACTCTCCTTTCGCTCATGACCTGATAAAATTTCTTTATTGTCTGAATCATACAATCTGCTTCCTCATCAGAAATCATGTCCAGATACGGAGCCAGTCTGCTGTAATAGTTTCTGTCGTACTTATCAGACAATTCTTCTCCACTTTTTGTAATCGCAATATACGTAACTCTCCCGTCTTCGTCTGAAGAAATCTTCTTGAGATATCCCTTCTCTTCCATAGCTTTGACTGTTCTCGTGACACCTGGTCTTGGAAGATTTAACGCATCACTAATATCAGATACCTTCACGTACTCTTTCGTTTTCTGCAGTGTGTGAATAATGTCAAGATATTGGATATATGCCGGACTAACACCATCTGGAAGCTTTGGAAGCAGTTCTCTGATTCTTTTTGCCATATAGCAGGCATCAAGCATCCGTTTTATTTTCTCAGAATCCATGTTTTCTCCTTTCTTGTTTTGGTGGTCAATTATAGTAATCTTCTATATAATTACCACTGATAATTATTTAGTTACCATTGGTAATTATACGATGTTGTTTTTTCAATGTCAAGCTGCTTTTTATAATAAAAAACCGGGGGCAAATTGCTGCCCCCGGTCAAAAAAAGTACACGATCAATCATGTCTTTCTTCCTTATTATCATATGTTTCACAAAATCGTGCTGCAAAGGATGCCGGCTCATCTGCTGCATATAAATGAGACAGATCTCCAAAGGACTGCATACGAAAGCTTGCAATACCTTCTCTTCTCTCCTCTGTGTACAATGTTGTCACAGAAGACGGTGCCGCTGCTGTCCCATGCCAAAGAACAACTGGTGATATTCCAAGCAGATGACCAAGCATCACGCACTCTACACCAAAATGGCAAAACAGCACAATCGTATCCCTGTTTGAATGCTCTGCACGATAATAGCCATTCTCTCTTGTATATCCATGCTTTTTTAACAGTGAATCCAGACCATCATACACCCATGCTGATTCAGTATCTGCCTTTGCCTTTTTCATAAATGGTGTGTTCATCCACTGATCCTTATCATAATATGCTGGCTCACTTGTCCAACGAGCAGGAAGCAAATCCCAACAAACCTTATAAGTACCAGTATCCTCATCAATCGCCGGTGCCTCGAACTCACGAAGCCACTTAAACTCAGTCGCTGTCATACCAAGCTTCTTTAAGGTCAAGGATGCTGTATCCTTTGCACGGCCAAGCGGTGATGTATAAATATAGGTATGTTCCTTCTGCAGCTGTTTTTCCATGCGAACAGAAAGAAATTCTGCTTCTCTCCATCCTTTTTCTGTCAAAGAGTCAATCTCATAATTTGGATCGCCATGGCGAACAATAATAAGTCTCATTTTTCTTTCCTTTCTATATTTAATAGTTTCAATTTTCACTTAATTTCCACTTATTTTCACCATGATTTTAGCATAACAGCAAAAATGTGACAAGTGCGAATATTGTTAACTTCGAATCATAATCTTCTCTGCTGCCGTGCAGGCATAAAGATCACCAAGTGTCTTCTGATAAAATTCCCGGTACGCTTTTGGGCATGTAATCGTCAGCTTTTCAATAGGATCTTTCATCGACATCTGTTTTTGCGTCTTATCTTTTCTTACCTGTGTCAGTGTTGCCTTTACATGTTCGCCAAATTCAAGATACTCTGTCTGTGTCGTTTTCGTTTGCCAAATAGTCTGATGCAGCGAAATCTCTTTTTCGTATTGACGATAATATTCCTGAAAGATATAGTCTGTCATATACGGTGTATAAATCGCATACAGCTTAAGGATTCCAAGAAGACTGTAATACAGCGCAGTCTGACCAGATCTGCAATTTTCTTCTCCATGCTTTTGTGGCTGATAAAGGCGTTCTTTTGCAATTTCAATATAAAAATCGCAGAAATCGCTCCAAAAAAGCTCATCAATTTCATGGCGTGCCTGTCCGATCTCAAATTCGTTTAGAAGCTGTGCTGCGCGAATCGTTGTCTCATTTACGCGTTCCATGATCCATCGATCTATCGGAAGCATTTTTTCTTCCTTCATCGCATTCTCTGGTGTAAACTCATTCAGCTGAAGTATTGCAAATTTAGATGCATTGTACAGCTTATTTAAAAAACGCTTTGAAATTTTTAGTTCTTCCTCGCTGAAAAATGTATCTGTTCCTAGCTTGCTGTTTGCCGCCCAGTAGCGCATCGCATCCGCAGAATGTTTTTCTATCAGCATCATCGGTGAATTGGACGCATTATTTTTTGACTTGCTAATTTTTTCTCCCGGCTTTGCCAAGACAAAACCACTAATCATTATATCTTTCCACGGAACCTGTCCTGTATGATACAGACTCTTTACGATAGTATAGAATGCCCATGTACGAATGATCTCATGTGCCTGACTTCGCATTCCCATTGGAAAAATCTCATCTGAAATGTCGTCAGTCTCTTTATAGTGTGCATTGATTAATGGTGTTACTGACGATGTTGCCCATGTATCAAACACAGCCGTCTCTGGAATAAACTCATTACAGCCGCACGTACATGCTTTTAATGGACTCTGCTCAAGCGGATTTACTGGCAGTTGGCTCTCCTCTGCAAAAATCGGTTTGCCACACTTTTTGCAGTACCATACTGGAAATGGAACACCAAAATAACGCTGTCTTGAAATACACCAATCCCACTTTAAGTTTTCAACCCAAATTTTATAGCGGTTCTTCATATGCTCTGGATGCCATCGAATCTCATCTGCTGCCTTTAAAAAACGGTCCTTCTCTGAGAGAACATCAATATACCACTGTTTTGACATAATGAACTCAACCTCATGCTGACAGCGCTCATGAACAGCAACCATATGGCGAATCGTCTCTTGTTTTACCAAAAGATTTTGCTTCTTTAGTAATTCAATGATATACGCTCTGGCCTTTTTTACAGTCATTTTCCCTATAAAATCAATCTTCTCGCTGATTGTTCCATCTGCAAGAATCACTTCCTTAGATGTTAACTTATGCTTCTGATACCACTCAACGTCGGCTGAATCACCAAATGATGCACACATAACTACGCCAGTTCCCTTGTCCATCGATACAGTATCATCTGCAAGAATTGGAATTTCAAAATCATATAACGGAACTATTGCTTTCTGACCGATAAATTTCTTATATCGCGTATCATCTGGATGAACAAAAATGCAGGCGCATCCAGCAAGCAGTTCTGGTCTTGTTGTCGCAATCAAGAGATTGCCAATAGGTGTAGTAAAATTCAGATAGTTAAATACCGTCTCACACTCTTTTGTCTCAAGCTCGGCCTGTGCAATTGAAGTTTGGCATTCAGTACACCACAGTACTGGAGATGTCTTCATGTAGGCTTTTTTCTTCTTTGCCAGCTCAATAAAAGAGCGCTGTGAAATTCTTTGTGCCCGATCTGATACTGTCTGATACTGCAAATTCCAGTCTACACTAAAACCCAGACGACTCCACAGTTCTTTAAACTCGCCCTCATAAGTTCCTATCGTTTTCATACACTTTGCCCGAAATTCACTTCGAGGCATCTGATTTGCCCGAATTTTTTCATCGCGCTCAACTAAGCGCTCTGTCGGCAGTCCATTATCATCAAAACCAAATGGATAAAATACATCGTATCCCTGCATCCTCTTAAAGCGCGCAATCATCTCTGCCTGTGTATAGGAAAATACATGACCAATATGAAGCTTTCCGCTTACAGTCGGTGGCGGCGTATCAATTGAAAAGATTTTTCTCTCTTTTCCATTCTGATAGCGATAGATATCATTATCCTGCCACATTTTCTCCAATGCTTTCTCTGCCTTTTGAAAATCATACTTTTTTTCCATTACAGATTCCTCCTGAATATAAAGATTATCCAACACAGACAAAAAAACGCCCTGAGCCAAACGCCCAGGGCGAACATACATGTCCGTGGTACCACCTAGATTCAGAAATACTTCTGCACTCAATACAATACGGGAATTTATTTTTAATTCCGATATTGCTTCCCTTGGTAACGGTGGGAATCTCCGTTGGAGTCTACTAAAGCTGTAAAAATATACCTGTTCGATCCAAAGCTCAAAGGCTACTTCCATGCGTCCTTCACGAAATTTTTCACCAACCAATTTCTCTCTGTCCATCCGGAAACTGCATGTACTCCTCCTCGTCAATGCTTTTTGTCTGTAATTGTTACGCACAGTATATCACAAAAATATGCAATGTCAAGCTTTTTATTATTTTTATTTATCCCAACGTCTGCACAACTTTTCAATATCTTCTGTGAAACGGCGAATATCTTTATTGGCACCTTCTCTGTATTTTTTTACAATAGCTAGAAGCTGCTGTGCTGCATCAAACAGTTTTCGATATACATCACTCATCCGGCCTTCTCTTGGCTGATAATCTTTCTTAACATACTCTCTTGTTCCTTCACGAATTTTTTGATCTGACAGCAAATCCCACGATTCTCCTGTGTATGGTGCCGTTGCATTAATCCCATAGGTAGTTGTCAAAAGAGATGCAAATGAATCTGTGACAGTATCCTCTCCATGAACAACAAATACATGTGTTGGCTTAGGTGCAATATGGCTTACCCAGCGTACAAGTCCTTCTCTATCTGCGTGGCCGCTGATTCCCGTCATGCGTGCAATTCGTGCCTTTACACAAATTTCTTCTCCAAAAAGTCTTATATTTTTTGCACCGCCTAACAGCACGCAGCCAAGGCTTCCCTCTGCCTGATAACCAGCAAATAAAATGGTGCATTCTGGTCGCCAAAGATTATGTTTTAAATGATGACGGATTCGTCCGGCATCGCACATGCCAGATGCTGAGAGAATGACCTTGGGTTTTGGATCTTCATTGATAGCACGTGATTCCTCTACGCTGACGGACAATCGAAGTCCCGGAAAGCGAATCGGATTAATTCCCTGACGCACAAGTGCCATGGCTTCCTCATCAAAGCATTCCTGTGTATTTGTCATAAAAATATTTGTAGCCTCCACAGCAAGCGGACTATCCACAAAGACTTCTGTATGTTCAAATTCTGGCAGTTCATGATCTACCTTAAGCTGCCTTAAAAAATATAATATTTCCTGTGTACGTCCAACTGCAAAACAAGGGATCACTAAATTTCCGCCGGCAGCAAGTGTCTCCTTTAAAATTTGCTTTAACTCACTTTTACAGTCTAAAAGAGAAATGCCCTGATCATGACTTCTATTTCCATACGTTGATTCCATAACAACATAATCGGCATCGTCCACATATGATGGATCTTTAATCAATGGCTGATTCGTATTTCCAATATCACCGGAGAACACAATTTTCTTTGTATGTCCTTCTTCTGTCAACCATACCTCAATAGACGCTGAGCCAAGCAAATGGCCAACATCTCTCATCCTTATTTGAATGCCTGGTGCAATATCAATCTTTTTTTCATATTCACATGGAACAAAATATGTCAGCACATTTTCTGCATCCTCAATAGTATAGACAGGAACCACCGGCTCTGCATCACTTCTCTTATTTTTTCTGTTTTTCCACTCTGCTTCAGACTCCTGAATATGAGCGCTATCCTTCAACATGATTCGACATAGCTGCGTCGTTGCCTTTGTTGCAAAAATACTTCCACGAAAACCATTTTTATAAAGATACGGCAGCATTCCAGAGTGATCAATATGCGCATGCGTCAGAAAAACATAATCAATCTGGGAAATTGGAAACGGCAGTTCTTCATTCACATAAATATCACGTCCCTGCTCCATGCCACAATCAACAATAATCTTCTTATTACATGCCTCCAGACAATGACAGCTTCCTGTCACTTCATGAGCAGCTCCATTAAATGTTAATTTCATAGCAAAACCCTCCTTTTTCAGTTTTTCTTATACTTCTATATATATTATACTATTTCTATCTCTATAAATCCAGACTATTTTCTTACAATTATATTTCATGATTTTGTATAAGAGCCATTTCCTTACGATACGAAGATGGAGTCATTCCCGTTATTTTTAGAAATGTGCGGTTAAAATAACTTATGCTGTTAAAGCCACATAATGACGCTACCTCACTGATTTTTTTGGAAGATCTGGCAAGCATCTGGCTGCTGTTTAACACTCTGCATCTGTTTAGATAACAAAATGGTGTCATTCCTGTCCATGCCTGAAACAATCTGCAAAATTGACCTCTGCTTAGATGAACCAGACTGGCAAGTTCTTCAAGCGTTAAATCTTCCATGTAATGTGTCTCAATATATGACACTGATTTTTGCAGATATTCAAGCTGCGGCCTTCTTTTTTTTGCATCTGGATAAAATGACTTTAAATGATGATCATACAATTTTTGCCAGATCATTAAAAACGTTCCCTGAATCAAAAGTTCCTTTGCTGCAATTTTCTCCTCATCCATAGAAAATATAAATTTCAGCTGCGTTAATATTTCCTTATGCCAATTTTTTTCTGACGTAAATGTTACGGCATACTTCCATGATCCACTGCAAACAGGATACATATATTTTTGAAAGCATTCTGAGTTATGCGGTGAAATAAGCCATAGCGGATCAGCTACTGCGGCATGAAATAAAACAGTCCCTTTAGTTCTTGCCCAATGCATAAGCTTTGGAGGCACGAAAATACCATCTCCTTTCTTTAAAAGAAATGCATGATTTTCAATAAAAAACTCTACTTCTCCTTCCTCCACATAGAAAAACTCCAGTTCTGGATGCCAGTGAAGATAAAGTGCTGGGAAGTTTTTTTCTGGCAGCGCTGCTACACCATCTGTTTCTGTAGGAATTTCTATTTTTGTTGTATGAACAGACACTGGAACAAAATGAGATTTGTGAGGTACTGTTTCTCTATATTGATCTTTTTCTGTGTACTCATTTTCACGCCCCATTTCTTTTCTATATCGTAACACATTTTAAAAAAATGCGCAATATAGTGCTACTTTTTGATACCATTTTTCAAGTATTTCTTTTTATTTTTGTATGATAAAGCTATCAAATGATGTCAATACAAGATGATAATTGACAGAAAGGTGGATTTATGAATACTATGCATCAAGAGGGCAATGCCCTTATTTACGAAAATGATGGAGAACTTTTACGTATTGAACCTTGGGGCAAGAATAGTCTGCGTGTTCGCTCTGTTATGCAGGGTCCAATCTGTGATACTGACTATGCACTTATTGAGCTGAATGAAGCTGATAAAGCAATTGTAACATCGATTTCAGTATCCGAATATGAAGCAAGTATTACAAACGGAAAAATAACAGCACGCATTGAAGTAAGCAACTGGAATCACAAATGTGTCATTTCCTACTACAACCAGAACAAAAAGCTGCTGCTTAAAGAAACAGGCGACGGCGGTGCTCTCAATAAAGACAGCAGACGCTTCCACGGAATTATTGGCGGTGCTTACAACCTGCATGTTTCCTTCGCATCTGCTCAAAATGAAAAGCTGTTTGGAATGGGTCAGTATCAGCAGGATGATCTTGACTTAAAATATACCACACTTGAACTTGCACACAGAAATTCTCAGGCAAGTGTTCCTTTCGTTCTTTCCAGTCTTGGCTATGGCTTCTTATGGCATAACCCAGCTATTGGTCAGGTTACATTTGGAAAAAATGTGACAGACTGGTATGCAGCAAGCACCAAGCAGATGGATTATTGGATTACAGCCGGAGATACCCCTGATGAAATTGAGCAGGCATATGGACGAGCTGTTGGAACTACACCAATGATGCCAGAATATGGACTTGGCTTTTGGCAGTGCAAGCTTCGTTATTGGAACCAGGAGCAGCTTCTTTCTGTTGCCAGAAAATACCATGAGAAAAAAATCCCAGTCGATGTGATTGTATGTGATTTCTTCCACTGGCCAAAAATGGGCGATTTCCGATTTGAAGAAGAATTTTTCCCAGATCCTGATGCCATGGTTAAGGAATTAAAAGAGATGGGCATGGAGCTTATGGTTTCTGTATGGCCGCAGATTGACACACAAAGTGAAAATTTTGCAGAAATGAAGCAAAAAGGACTCCTCGTTAAAACAGAGCACGGTGTTGAAATTTGTATGCGTTTTGGCGGTGAAAGTGTTTTCTTTGATCCTACTAATCCTGCTGCACGCCGCTATGTATGGGATAAGTGCCGTCAAAACTATTATGATAAGGGTATCCGCGTATTCTGGTTGGATGAGGCAGAGCCAGAATATCTTGGCTATGATTATGATAATTATCGCTATTATCTTGGCCCTGATAATCAGATTGGAAATGTTTATCCTCAGTATTTTTCCCGTACCTTCTATGAAGGTCTGAAGGAGCAGGGTGAAGAAACAGTTGTAAATCTTGTCCGCTGTGCGTGGGCCGGCAGCCAGCGCTATGGTGCACTCGTTTGGTCTGGTGATATCCACAGTGACTGGCCAACATTCCGTCGTCAGGTCAGTGCAGGATTAAATATGGGAATTGCTGGTATTCCGTGGTGGACAACTGATATCGGCGGCTTTTCAGGTGCACGTCCAGAAGATCCACGTTTCCAACAGCTTTTTGTTCGTTGGTTTGAGTGGGGAACATTTTGCCCTGTTATGCGTCTGCACGGTGATCGTGACTGCGATGACAGACGTGTATTTCACGCAGATGGCCGTCCGGCACTCTTTACTGGCGGTGACAATGAAATTTGGAGCTATGGTGCAGAAAATGAAATTATTTTAACACGCTATATCTTCTTAAGAGAGCTGATGCGTCCATATACAAGAAAACTGATGGAAGAAGCTCATCTGTACGGCAAGCCTGTTATGCGTCCAATGTTTTACGATTTCCCAGAACAGGATGTTTGCTGGGAATTAAAGGAACAATATATGTTTGGACCCTCTATCCTCGTTGCACCGATTCTTTACGAGGATCAGAATGAGCGCGATGTTTATCTTCCATCTGGCAATAAATGGACATTGCTCATGAATGGTGAAGTTTACGAGGGCGGTCAGACACTTCATGTAACTGCTCCAATCGATGAAATACCTGTATTTATTCGAGAGGGCGGTCCAGATCTTGTTGATGGTTGGAAAAAAATTAGAGAAAATCACGAAATTTAACTTTTTTTTGAATTTCCCTCTATCATATTTTTGAATTTTCCTTTATAATAAGAAAGGTTAAGGAAGTCTCTTATCCCGCTTTGATCTACAAAAAACGACTAAAGGAGAATATCATGTCAAAGAGAACAGACATCAACAAAGTTTTGATTATCGGATCTGGCCCCATTATTATTGGTCAGGCCTGCGAATTTGACTATTCCGGAACACAGGCTTGTAAGGCTCTTCGCAAGTTAGGTTATGAAATTGTCCTGGTTAACTCCAACCCGGCAACCATCATGACAGACCCGGAAATTGCCGATGTTACCTACATTGAACCGCTCAATGTACATCGTCTTGAACAGATTATCGCAAAAGAGCGTCCGGACGCACTTCTTCCAAATCTTGGCGGTCAGTCCGGTCTGAATCTTTGTTCCGAACTTGCAAAAGAGGGCATTCTGGACAAGTACAACGTTAAGGTAATCGGTGTTCAGATCGATGCCATTGAACGTGGTGAGGATCGTATTGAATTTAAAAAGTCAATGAATGAAATTGGCATTGAGATGGCGCGCAGTGAAGTTTCTTATTCCGTTGATGAGGCACTTGCAATCGCTGATAAGCTTGGCTATCCGGTTGTTCTTCGTCCTGCCTACACAATGGGAGGTGCCGGCGGTGGTCTTGTATACAACAAGGAAGAGTTAAAGACCGTTTGTGCAAGAGGTCTTCAGGCCAGTCTTGTAGGCCAGGTTCTTGTTGAGGAGTCCATTCTTGGTTGGGAAGAGCTTGAGTTAGAGGTTGTTCGTGATGAAGAAGGAAACATGATCACTGTATGTTTCATTGAAAATATTGACCCTCTTGGTGTTCATACAGGTGATTCTTTCTGTGCTGCTCCAATGCTTACCATTTCCAAGGAGCTTCAGGCGCGTCTTCAGGAGCAGGCTTACCGCATCGTTGACTCCGTACGTGTAATTGGTGGTACAAACGTGCAGTTCGCTCATGACCCTGTTAGTGATCGTATCGTTGTCATTGAGATCAATCCAAGAACTTCTCGTTCTTCCGCTCTTGCATCTAAGGCAACTGGTTTCCCGATTGCTCTTGTTTCTGCTATGCTGGCAGCCGGACTGACCTTAAAGGATATTGAATGTGGAAAATATGGCACTCTTGATAAATATGTTCCAGACGGTGACTACGTTGTTATCAAGTTTGCTCGCTGGGCATTTGAGAAGTTTAAGGGTGTTCAGGATAAGCTTGGCACACAGATGCGCGCTGTTGGTGAAGTTATGAGTATCGGAAAGACTTACAAAGAAGCTTTCCAGAAGGCAATCCGAAGCCTTGAGATTGGCCGCTATGGTCTTGGCTTTGCAAAGGACTTCAATGCAAAGACAAAGGAAGATTTGTTAAAGCTCTTAATTACACCATCAAGTGAACGTCATTTCATCATGTATGAAGCACTTAGAAAAGGTGCCACTGTTGATGAAATCTTTGAGATTACAAAGGTAAAGAAGTACTTCATCGAGCAGATGAAGGAGCTTGTTGATGAAGAAGAAGCACTGCTTGCATGCAAGGGTGCGCTTCCATCTGATGCACAGCTTATCTCTGCAAAGAAGAATGGTTTCTCAGATAAATATTTAAGCCAGCTTCTTGCTGTATCTGAAGATGATGTTCGCAATCGCCGCATCGAGCTTGGCGTTGAAGAAGCTTGGGAAGGTATTCATGTAAGCGGTACAAAGGACAGCGCATACTACTACTCTACCTATAATGCACCAGATAAGAACCCAGTAAATAGCGATAAGCCAAAGATTATGATTCTTGGCGGTGGTCCAAACCGTATTGGTCAGGGTATTGAGTTCGATTATTGCTGCGTTCATGCATCTCTTGCTTTAAAGAAGCTTGGATTTGAAACTATTATTGTAAACTGTAATCCAGAAACTGTTTCTACAGACTACGATACATCTGATAAGCTGTACTTTGAGCCATTAACACTTGAAGATGTATTAAGCATCTACAAGAAGGAAAAGCCGGTTGGCGTTATCGCTCAGTTCGGTGGACAGACTCCATTAAACTTAGCTGCACAGCTTGAGAAAAATGGTGTAAAGATTCTGGGAACCTCTCCTGCAGTTATTGATCTTGCTGAGGACCGCGACCTGTTCCGTGCTATGATGGACAAGTTAGAGATTCCAATGCCAGAGTCTGGTATGGCTACTACTGTAGATGAAGCTCTTGCAATCGCAAAAAGAATTGGTTATCCTGTTATGGTTCGTCCTTCCTACGTTCTTGGTGGACGTGGTATGGAGGTTGTTTACGATGACGAGAGCCTGACAAGCTATATGAAGGCAGCTGTTGGCGTAACACCAGACCGCCCGATTCTGATTGATCGCTTCTTAAATCATGCACTTGAGTGTGAGGCTGATGCAATCAGTGATGGTACACACGCATTCGTTCCAGCTGTAATGGAACATATTGAGCTTGCTGGTATTCACTCCGGTGACTCAGCATGTATCATTCCTTCTGTTCACATTACACCTGAAAATGTTGAAACCATTAAGGAATACACCAGAAAGATCGCTGAGGAAATGCATGTAAAGGGTCTTATGAACATGCAGTATGCAATCGAAAACGGTAAGGTTTATGTGCTTGAAGCAAATCCACGTGCATCTCGTACCGTTCCGCTTGTTTCTAAGGTATGTAATATCCGCATGGTTCCGATTGCAACTGATATCATTACCTCTGAGCTGACAGGACGTCCGTCACCAGTTCCAATGTTAAAGGAGCAGAGCATTCCTTACTATGGTGTTAAGGAAGCTGTATTCCCATTCAACATGTTCCCAGAGGTTGACCCTCTGCTCGGACCGGAGATGCGTTCTACTGGTGAGGTACTTGGTCTTTCTACCTACTATGGAGAAGCATTCTACAAGGCACAGGAAGCTACTCAGACATCTCTCCCACTTTCTGGAACTGTTCTGATTTCTGTAAACCGCAAGGACAAGGATGAAGTTGTTGAGATTGGAAAGCTCTTCCATGAGTGTGGATTTAAGATTCTGGCAACAGAAAGCACCTGCAGACTGATTAATGAAGCCGGCATTCCAGCAGAGCGTGTTAATAAGCTTCAGGAAGGCCGTCCAAATATCTTAGACCTTATCACTAATGGAAAGATTGATCTGATCGTTAACTCACCAGTTGGTAAGGACAGCGCTCACGATGACAGTTACCTGCGTAAGGCAGCTATCAAGGGCAAGATTCCTTACATGACTACAATCGCTGCAGCAAGAGCTACCGCAAAGGGTATCCACTATGTTCAGCAGCATTCTGATTCTGATGTAAAATCTCTTCAGGAGATTCACAGCATGATCTGCGATAAGAACTAAATTATAAAAACTAAATTTCTTCAAAAAAACCGCGGTGAGCGAAATCACCGCGGTTTTCTTTAAAATTTAATTAATTCATACTCTCTATTTCCAAGTCCAATCTTTTCTGCATGTTCCAGCGTTTCCTTCCAACGCACATTCGGATTGGAATCCATAAAATGATCATGATGATGATGCCAATCTGGTTTTGCAAGATTATCTGACAGCTGAGAGTTTGGCATTGGATCTGCCTTAAGACATGCATCTGCACATGCCTGATCTAACGCTACCGGATCAAATGATGCAAACATACCAATATTTGGCAGAATAGCTGCATCATTTTCTGAATGACAGTCGCAGTTTGGAGAAACATCCACAATCAAACTTATATGAAAATGAGGACGACCATCTACAACTGCTTTTGTATACTCTGCAATCTTGCATCCCAAAATTTCATTTGCATTATCATTTGGATTATGAATTGCATCAAATGAACAGGCACCGATACAGCGTCCGCAGCCCTTACAAATATCCTCATGAATTACAGCCTTTCCTGTATCAAAGAAAATCGCATCTGATCCACATTCCTTTGCACAGCGCTTACAGCATCTGCAAAGATCTGCATTTACAACTGGCTTTCCCTGACTGTGCTGATGCATCTTTCCTGCACGGCTTCCGCATCCCATACCGATATTTTTCAGTGCTCCTCCAAAACCTGTTGATTCATGACCTTTAAAATGCGTCAGTGAAATAAACACATCTGCATCCATAACAGCTCTTCCGATGTACGCTTCCTTGCAATATACACCGCCCTCAACAGGAACAATACAATCATCTGTACCGCGAAGACCATCTCCGATAATAACATGACATCCTGTTGTTATTTCATTAAATCCATTTTCCTGCGCACAATCTAAATGCTCCAATGCATTCTTTCTAGAACCAGGATACAAAGTATTGCAGTCTGTCAAAAATGGCTTTCCGCCGGCTTCCTTAACAAGATCTGCTACTGCCTTTGCATAATTAGGACGCAGATATGCAATATTTCCCAGCTCACCAAAATGCATCTTGATCGCTACAAACTTATTTTCAAGATCCATTGTTTGAAGACCTGCCTTACGGCACAATCTTTTAGCTTTTCCGGGAGTCCAACTCCATTTGATGTTCTAAAATCAGTAAAATAAACTTTTGCCTTTTCCATGTTGTCTCCTATTCTATTTATTTAATTGCTCTGTCCAGCATTGGCATAAAAATGCCGCCCTGAACACTTCGAGCAATAAAATAGCAATACCTTCCACTATCAGTCTGATACCAGTCTGAAAATGGCACTCGTGTCTTTGTTTCCTTCAAATATGCTGCCACCGGCTGTATAAGTGCTGCTGTATTGTCCATCGCTGCACACCAAAGAATCCAGTCACTCTTTGTATAAGCTGCTCTGCTGTCAAGCGGTGTTCCATATCGATTTGCTTTCTTTTTATAATAAGCAATCTCCTTTTCATACACCTCATCCAAAAACAGTCCGCTCTTCCACAGCTTGTCCCAAATCAGGTTATATTTTAAGCTCCAGGTATCTTTTTTTCCTTCTCCAAATACAAGCTGATAATGATCGTCTGCTTTTGCGCGCTTTTCCCAGTCTGATGCCATATCTGCTGCTATCTTATGGTACTTCTTTGCCTCATCTTTTTCACCTGCCAAAGCTGCTATCTGAGCATATCCTTCGATTCCCATAATCGCTTTCACAGAAAGGTTTGTATTATGTGAAAGATGACCGGCAAAATCATCTGTACACAACTGCTCACCCGGATCTGCACCATAACGTATCAGGTATTCACGCCATTTTTTTAATGTTTCCATATATGGCAGTGCAAAGGAAGCTTTTTGCTCCATACGGCAAACCATTGCCGTCATAATAAGCATATTTCCACATTCCTCTACAGGCATCTGATCACGCAAACCATATACATTACTTTCTGACGGATACATATAGTAAGGCGGGTACACAAATTGATTGTCTGAGCGAAAACGCCCATTTTCCTCATCTGAGCGGCCATATACCTGCCCCCACGCATATGGATAGCGTCCTACATCATGAGGTGCAAAATCATACGTCCACACATCACAGTCTGCAAATCTAAAAATTGGACGCAACATTCCCTTGACGTATTCTGTATTATAGAGCATAAATAACGGCACTGACGGATAGCTTACATCAACAGTTCCAATGCAGCCATTAGAATCATTTTCTTTTGAGAGAAAAATTAAATTCTGATCTTCATCTGTGATCAGCTTGTGCGCTGCAATCGCATGACGATAGCTCATAACACATAAAAAATGCATACTCATCGTCGCCAATCTTTTTCGCTTCGCTTCTATCTCACAATCTATTTCTGATGCCTGCTTGTAAACCTTTTTCTGATCTGCAAAGGCGGCTGAAATTGCTTCCAGAATTGTCTTATATTTTGTTGTCCAGTACGCCTTTCTCCACTCTCCGAAATAATTGATTGATGCAAGATCATCATATGCCAGAATAAGTGTAGTCTGACCATTTAAATTTGCTGCCTGACAGCGAATTGCTTCGTTTGCTGCATCATATGTAATCGTGCTTTTATCATTGCCTGCAAGATACACATAACCCCAGTCAATTGTTGTATGATCACCGCTGCTTCCAAGCGGCTGCTGACGCATACGTCCCATAGACGCGTAGGAAAATCCCTGTTTAAAAGTTCTAGCAAAGCCTGCCACTTCGTCCTTTTCTTGGCGCACAAGATCAGCTGATACAATAAAATCAAGCTGTACATCATCCGCATTCTTTTTCTCAACCATAAAATCAATATATGTACACGGTCTTGATACAAGCAATGGATCACTCAGAATAAGCGGAGAAGTAAAACGACAGCATAATCGCACCTTATCGTTTTCAAATGTATATGTTGTCGCAGTAGCTGTCACGTCCAATGATATCTGAGGTAATATCTGGTGAAATTCCTTATCTCCCATAAAACAATATACAGTTTTATCCACAGTCAGATATCCTCGAATCTGCTGGCGCTTACCAGTCCAGTGAACAGTATCCGTATCATATAAATGGTCACTGGATGACCAGATTGAAAAATATGGATCATGCGTAACAAGCGGTATACTTGCAGCTCTTGTAACCTTCATAATAAACCTCCGTTTTTTATTTTAATTCCCTTTCTTTTATTTTATCGTAACTATTCAGAACCCCATTCGCAAAATCGCATCTTCGATGCTTCTATTTTGCTCATGTGGTTACCTCGCCATATAAAATTGCTATTCTGTCTGAATGCAAGCATTCACAGAAAGCAATTTTGCATGGCTCTGAATAGTTACATTTTACCACATATTTCATGTTATACACAATTGATTTTACTTTTTTTTCGATGAATTTTAATCAACTCTTCATAACCTTCGATTGCATTTTCAAGCTGATTTTGTTACAATAATTAACGCATTAACTGAAAGGACATTAAGCTTTAATGAAAAAACATATCAATAAAATATCTACTATACAAAAAGCCGCTGCCGGAATTGGCGGCGCAGTTGTCGTTTTGGCCTCTGCCACAGATTTTTTTGCTGGAAATTACCTTGTCAACTATGCTATTGGCCGCGGCGGCGACGGTGGAAACCGTACAGTTTCTGATGATGCTGACGCAAATATTGAAGCCCAAAAAAGTGTTGACGCAGAGACATCATAAATGATGCCAAAAAGCAAATGGGTCTTTCAGCCGCCCTTTTTGAAGAGGCTCATCCTGCCAAAGATATTACCATTTTGTCAAATGACAATTTAAATCTTTATGGTGCATACTACAAAAATGAAGCTGCTGCCAGCGATCACCTTTGGGCCATTGTGATTCACGGCTACCGCTGCGATCACAATTCAATGACAGAGTTTTCACAACGCTACTATGAGAATGGCTATCAGGTAATAGCACCTGACCTTCGCGCCTGTGGAAAAAGCGAGGGCAATTATGTCGGTATGGGCTGGCTTGACCGCCTCGATATTATCTCATGGATCAACTGGATCATTGAGCAGGACCCTGATGCCCAAATTGTGCTGCACGGTGTCTCCATGGGAGCTGCAACTGTTATGATGACCTCTGGTGAATCACTTCCAGAAAATGTAAAAGTATTTGTTGAGGACTGCGGCTACACAAGCACTTGGGAAATTTTTGCAAACGAATTAAAGCTTCGTTTTCATCTTCCAGAATTTCCGCTTATGCAGACTGCAAATTTTATTGCATCTAACAAGGCAGGCTATGATTTTAAAGAAGCAAGCTCACTTACTGCTGTATCTAAATGTGAAAGGCCTATGCTTTTTATTCATGGAACAGCAGATGACTTTATCCCATATTCTATGATGAATGAGCTTTATGAAGCAAAGCCTGGCACAAACAAGCAAATGCTGACAGCCGAAGGTGCTACCCACGCTAACTCACTTTATCTTCTTGGCGAAAGCTATTGGAATAACGTTTTTAATTTTATTAACAGCTATATAAAATAAATTTTTGTAAAACAAGCGGAGGCAAACAATGTTTACCCCCGCTTGTATCATTTGTACTTTTCAAGACATGAAAATCATATTAGAATAAACGCTGTTTTCTGGATTGCCTCCCTTTATAAATTCAGCATCTACTGTTTTGCGATAAAACATCTCGGCATCACCAACCCAGCCAATAACTGCATAACCATATCCATATTCCTTCATGGCATAAAGCGTTTTTAATAGAAGGGACTGACCAACATTTTTTCCACGATAATCGGGATGCACACCAATAGGTCCGAAAAAGCCCTTCGCTGATGAATCGTAGCATGCAAAGCCAATAACCTTTTTATCTTCTACCGCAATAAAACACTTTGGTACCTCCTGCATAATGGCATGCTCTGCTTCATATACCCAACTATCTGAAAAATTGCTCTTGATAAAGTTTAAAATTGCTCCCTTATCGCCTGCAAATGCTCTCTTGATCTGAATTGTATCCTTCCTATCCTTTAACTTAGGAAGTCTGTACAAATTTGTGATCATATCATTGCCTTCCATATTTGACTCTCCTTTTTATTCCCTTTATCTTTTAACTATCTTTTCTTATTGTTCACACGATTCTTTAATCGTATTCCAGATGCAGTCAGCTGCAAATTCTGAGCCTTCTCTTGATGCATGAGCATTATCTTCTGCATACATTTCCACTTCCGGATGATTTTTACGATATTCCCACCACAACTCTCCGACTGGTGCTAAAAGCGCATTTGCCTCTTCTGCAGCCTGACGAAATGCTTTTGTCATGCGCGCCTGCTGATCCGGCTCATCCTTCTTTGCCCATGTCATATACACAAGCGGCTTTGCATTTGCCTCGCGAATCCATGTATTTAACTGTCTAACTGCATCAAACAATTTTTCCTCTGGTCCAAATGGATGTGAGTGCTCCTGAAGTACAACATAATCATAGTGACCATATAAAATGATTAAATCTCACATCTGCTCCTGAACATGCTGCTCCAAAAAACCATCCTCCGTGAGCAATCATCG
>ENA-OPYX01000208-OPYX01000208.1-human-gut-metagenome-genome-assembly--contig:-NODE-208-length-34904-cov-4.732898_pt1 | contig 34904 bp, 35 predicted proteins | sample MGYA00242639_ERZ504486 | MGnify/ENA primary metagenome ERZ504486 (study PRJEB26092, sample SAMD00036296) | human gut metagenome | host: Homo sapiens | study: EMG produced TPA metagenomics assembly of... | reverse complement strand
GCCGCCCGGCAGGCAGGCCGCCGCCCCGAGAATGTCACCCTTTCGGATTATGTAGACTACCGGCACCCTACCTCGACTACGACATCAAAGTGACCAACACCGTCTCCGGCCAGCAGGCTTCCCTTTCCCGCGTCAGCCGCGATTCCTCCGGCGGCGAGAATCAGGCCCCCTTCTATGTAGCTATCTGCGCGTCGCTGCTCCAGATCTACCAGAAGAGCGAGAACAGCATCCGTCTGGTGCTGCTGGACGAAGCGTTCAGCAAGATGACCAGCGACCGCATCCGTCCCATGATGGAGCTGTTCCGCCGGATGCAGCTGCAGGTCCTGCTCATCTCCACCGTCGAGAAGAGCACCGCCATCCAGCCCTACTGTGACATCACCTATTCCATCGTGCGCCACGGCGACGTGAACGCCATCGCGCCCTTTTACCGTCTGAATGCATCGGAGGAAATTGGATCTTGAACGAACATCTTGTAAAATTCTGGCTCTTTGCCACCCACTGGATCGAGCTGGACACCTTTGACACCGAAGAAGAGCTGAACGACGAGATCGAACTGCTCCACCGCCAGAACCTGCCCACCAAGGTGCGTCAGCGCACCAAAAAGGACGGCGGCGAGGAGCTGGTGCTCTACGTCAAGCAGGCAGACCGGGATTATGCCCGCTACTGCACCGGCTGGCGGCCCGGGATGTAAGTCTTGACAATAAAAATAAACTCTGTTATACTGTTTTTCGCTCATCGGAGGGCTATTTCAACGTAATTGAAAGGCCGGATAAGATGCCGCAGCGAGTGTTCGCCCGGAGGCTGTGCAGCCGTGGCCGCACAGCAGAAAAGGGCCTGCATCGTGCTGTGTGTCTCTTATCCGGCCTTTTTTGCATCTTGAGTCAAAGGAGTACCCATGTCAAAGCAGAAAATACAGTTATCCGACCACTTTGATTACAGCCGCCTTTTGCGGTTCGTGCTGCCCTGCATCGGCACCATGCTGTTCACCTCCATCTACGGCATCGTGGACGGCCTGTGTGTCTCGAACTTTTGTGGGCAAGACGGCTTTTGCCGCCGTCAACCTTATCATGCCCGTGCCGATGCTGGTGGGCTCGGTGGGCTTCATGCTTGGCACCGGCGGCAGCGCCATCGTGGGCATCACGCTGGGCGAGGGCGACCGGGAAAAGGCCGACCGCTATTTCAGTCTCTTTGTCTGGACGGGCCTGATTTTGGGCATCGTCCTCTCCGCTGTCGGCGTTCTCATCGTCCGTCCCGGCGGCGGCGCTGCTGGGCGCAGAGGGCGAGATGCTGGACTATGCCGTCCGTTATGGCCGCATCCTGATGCTGTCCCTGCCCACCTTTATTTTGCAGAATATGTTCCAGAGCCTCTTCGTCACCGCCGAAAAGCCCCATCTGGGCTTCGCCTTCACGGTAGCGGCGGGCCTACCAACATGGTATTGGACGTTGTTCTTGTGGGTATGCTCCACGGCGGCGTGGAGGGCGCAGCCATCGCCACCTTCATCAGTCAGGCTGTGGGCGGCGTGCTGCCGGTGTTCTACTTCCTCAATAAGCGCTCCACCAGCTCTATCCATCTGGCCGCGCCCAGTGGAACGGCGGCGTCATCCGCAGCGCCTGCATCAACGGCTCCTCGGAGCTGATGACCAATCTTTCCATGTCGCTGGTCAATATTCTTTACAATTACCAGCTCCTCCGCTTTGCCGGTGAAAACGGTGTCGCGGCTTATGGCGTCATCATGTATGCGGCGTTCCTGTTTGTGGCCGTCTTCGTGGGCTATGCCGTCGGCAGCGCCCCCATCGTCAGCTACCACTACGGCGCACGCAACCACGCCGAGCTGAACAACCTCTACTCCAAGAGCCTTCGCCTCATCGGCGTCATCGCCGTCGTTATGACGGCCCTCTCCATGCTGGTCATCCCCTATGTGGCCCGCATCTTCGTGGGCTACGACGCCGAGCTGCTGGCACTGACCAGCCACGCCTTCCGCGTCTACGCCCTGAACTTCTTCCTCATGGGCTTCAACGTCTACGGCTCCTCCTTCTTCACTGCTCTGGGCGACGGCGTGACCAGTGCGCTCATCTCGTTCCTGCGCACCCTGCTGTTCCAGCTGCTGGCCCTCATCTTCCTGCCCATGGTTCTGGGCATCGAGGGCGTCTGGCTGGCCGTCACGGCAGCCGAGGCCGGTGCGCTCTGCGTCACGGTACTGATGTTCATCACCAAGGACAAAGTTTTCCACTATCGCAAAGCATCCTGTTGAAAAGAAAGGCCGTCGGGAAGCCCCCGACGGCCTTTTTGCTGTTATTCGAACCGGTATTCCACCAACTCACAGTTTTTGATGCCGGCGGCGGAATACTCCTCGTTGGTCATGTCGTGGAAATAGGACTCCACTACACGAGCGATGCCGTTGTGGGCCACGAGAAGATAGGTCTTGTTCTCATCCTGCCGCAGCTCGTCCAGCAGATTATAAATGCGCTGGGCCAGCTGCATCATGCTCTCGCCGCCGTCGTAGCGGTCGGCAAAGTGGGTCTTGGAGATGCGGAACTCTGCGCCGTCCCGGGGCGTGCCCTCGTATTTGCCAAAGCACTGCTCCCGCAGGCGGGGCTCACAGCGGGCGGGCAGGCCGGTGGCCGCGGCCACGGCCTTTGCGGTGTCGGCGGCGCGGCTCAGGGGCGAGTACAATATCTCGTCGATGTGGACGCCGCTTTCCTTGACCTTCTGGCCCAGCTCCCGGGCCTGCTGACGGCCTTTTTCGGTGAGGGGGCTGTCGGTCATGCCGCAGATCTTATTCTCCACGTTCCAGACCGTCTCGCCGTGGCGGGCAAAATAAATGCTGTGCATGGTGTCTCCTTATTTATTGTAATTGGCCTCGATCTCCCGGATCTTCTCATAGAAGAAATCGTTGGCCGGAGTGGGCATCCCGTGCTTTTGGGCCAGACGGCGGACAACACCTGCAAACTGCTCCACCTCGGTGGGGCGCTTGGCGAGGACGTCCTGCCGCATACTGGGCATTCCGTCGGGCTTGAAGGTGGGGGCCATGGATTCGAGGAAAGCTTTGTGGTTGTCGGCAGGCAGATTGACGCCCTCCAGCACCGACAGATCAATGACTTCCTGCATAGCCTCGAGCATCTTATCATAGGCCGGGCCGGGCTTGGTCAGGCCACCGTAGGGCAGATCAAAAGCAGCGGCCGCCTGATTGAGGCCGTCGTTGACCATCAGCTTGCTCCACTGCTTGAAGAGGATGTCATTGCAGGGCTCGCTGGCGATGCCGCAGGCGGTGAGGTATTCGTCCACCGCTTTTACACGGTCGGTCATCTCGCCGCCCTTCTCGCCGAACTGGATGCGGCCTTCGGCACCGAACGTCAGGCTGCGGCCCACCCGGGTAGCGTCCATCCCGATGGCGACGCTCCACAGGCAGTGGCCGGGATAGACCGCCTCGATGTCATTCTCACTGGTGATGCCGTTGAGCACGCTGATGATGATGGTGTCGGGGCCGACGAACTTTTTGATGTCCTTGATGGCCTGCTCAAGCACCGTAGCCTTGACGGCCACGAGGACCAGGTCAACCGGCTGGCCCTGCTCCGGCGTGACATAGTCGAAATGGCACTCTTTGCCGTTGCAGACCACCGGCTGGGCCGAGTAGCGGGCAATGCGCTCCGCGTCCGCAATGACCTTCACGCCGGGCATCTTCCGGCCAAAGAGGATGCCCAGCGCACCCAGGCCGATGAGGGCGGAAGTCTCGATTTTTTTCATGATGTTCCTCTCCTTTTCCAGCTCTTTTCCAAATTCAGGCTTTGCGCAGGGCTGTGCCGTCCCAGAGCACGGTGTCTCCCTCGTCGATGCCCTGCCGTGTCAGCTCGGCGTCGGGGCAGGACAGGGTCTTCCGGATGCCGTCCGCTGCCTCTACCGTCACATCACAGCAGACCTCGGCCCCTTCGGGCAGCTCTTCGCAGCCGTACATCTGCTCTTCGATGCGCACAACGCGGTAACGCTCCATAGCTTCCACCTCCTGCCCTGCTTTTGAGCGGGGCGTTTTTCTTTATTATAAGCCCCGCTCTTCGAGGCGTCAACCGCGGCTTGACACGCCTGCCGCCGGGCTGATAAAATAAAGGAGAATCTGCATTGACCGGGGGAGAAGAGCTTTGAACATCACAGAACTGCGTTATCTCGTTGCCATTAAGAAATGGGGCTCGGTGAGCGCTGCGGCAAAGCAGCTCTACGCTGCCCAGCCCAACGTCAGCAAAGCGCTGAAGAATCTGGAAGGGGAATACGGCCTGCGCATCTTTGAGCGCTCGTCCACCGGCATGATCCCCACCGAGCAGGGGCGGCGGTTCATCGAGCAGGCCGCGCGGGTGCTGGAAGAGGTAGACCGCCTGACCGAAGATGCCCACCACGCCCGGGAGCGCTGCGCCGAGCTGCGGGTGATGATCCCCCACGCCACCTACGCCTCCTATGCGGCGGTGGATTTCCTGAAAGAAGCCGCCGGGGCCGACCAGCTCCGCATCCACATCCGGGAGGGCGGCTCCATGGAGGCGCTGGACTTCGTGCTGCGCCGGGGCTATCACCTGGCGCTGCTGCGGTATGCCGCCGAGGACGACGACCACTACATCCACTACTGCGCCCGCCGGGGTCTGAAAATGGAGCCTGTGATGGAGTTCGAATACCAGCTTCTCACCAACCGGGACGGCCCGCTGGCCAAGCACGAGGTGAAAGACCTCTCGGAGCTGAACCATTATATGGAGATCATGCACGACGACTTCCAGCTCCCCGGCGAAGACGGCGGCGACGGCGTGCGCTGGCACGTCAACGACAGCCGCCGCATCCATGTCTACGAGCGGTGCAGCCAGCTTTCTATCTTGCAGCAGCTGCCCTCAGCTTATATGTGGGCCTCCCCCATGCCCCAGCGGGCGCTGGACCAGTTCCATCTGGTGCTCAAAAAATGCCCCGCCCAGCGTCAGGTCATGCGGGACGTGCTGGTCTACCCCGACCACGGCGCGCTCCGGTCCGAAGAACAGGCATTCATCGACCTGCTCCACCGGGAAGCCGCCCTCACGGTAAAATGAGGACGTTTTTCAGTTCTCGCCATTTTATGCGAAAAAGCCACGAAAAAAGGCAAAAAAGTGCCTCGCCTCAGCACTCTGCACAAAAACGTGCAAGAATTTTCGGCAAACTGCCCTCCGGACATTTCCGGAATCGTTTCAAAGAGAAACAGCCTCGAAATTCAATCGCATCTTCGTTAAAATATGGCCCGGCATCCCACAAACAGGGTGCCGGGCCATATATTTTTTGATATATGGCCCATACCAGAAGCATATTATTCATTTTATGAAGAATGTGTTAACATAAGGCCAAGGATGATTTTGGCAGTCGGCAGAATGGGGTCGGCTGCAGAAATCAAAAAGGAGGTTTCTGGTATGATTAGTTTCTTACTCTGTTTAGCGATCCTGATCGGCGGTTACTTCGTCTACGGCAAGATCGTTGACAACACGTTCGGACCCGATGACCGTGAAACTCCCGCTGTCCGCATCAACGACGGTGTTGACTATGTCGTGATGCCCCAGTGGAAGCTGTTTCTCGTCCAGCTGCTGAACATCGCGGGCCTCGGCCCCATCTTCGGCGCACTGCAGGGTGCTCTGTGGGGTCCTGTGGTGTTCCTGTGGATCACCTTCGGCACCATCTTTGCAGGTGGCGTCCACGACTACTTCTCCGGCATGATGAGCGAGCGTAATGACGGCGGCTCTATCGCAGAGATCACCGGCAAATACCTCGGCCCTGTGATGCAGAACGTCATGCGTGTGTTCTCCGTCGTGCTGCTGATCATGGTCGGTACTGTGTTCGCAGTCGGCCCTGCCGGCCTGATCGTCACCCTGTGCAAGAACAACGGTATGTCCGGTGTTCTGACCACTACCCTGTTCTGGCTGGTCATCATCCTGGTCTACTACTTCATCGCGACCTTCATCTCCATCGACGCCGTCATCGGTAAGATCTACCCCATCTTCGGCATCTGCCTGATCATCATGGCCGTCGGCGTTATCTTTGGCATCTTCACCAACCCCGCCTACACCATCCCCGAGATCTGGGAGCACTTCGGCAGCATGCACCCCTCCGGAACTCCTATCTGGAGCTTCATGTTCATCACCGTCGCCTGCGGCGCTATCTCCGGTTTCCACTCCACTCAGTCGCCTCTGATGGCTCGCTGCATGAAGAGTGAGAAGCAGGGCCACTTCGTGTTCTACGGCGCAATGGTCTGCGAGGGCATCATCGCTCTGATCTGGGCCGCAGCTGGCTGCTCCCTGTACGAGATCACCGGCGGTCTGAACACCGGTCTGGCAGCTGCTCTGGCTGAGGGCCAGTCCGCTGCTATCTACGACGTCTGCTCCAAGACCATGGGCGGTGTGGGCATCGCACTGGCTATGATCGGCGTCGTCGTCTGCCCCATCACCTCTGGCGATACCGCATTCCGTTCCGCTCGTCTGACCCTGGCCGACTGGTTCAAGATCGATCAGGACAGCTACGCAAACCGCCTGAAGCTCTGCATCCCCGTTCTGGGCGTCGGCGCTTTCCTGGGCATCGGCAATGCACTGGGCTTCATCAACTACACCGTTATCTGGCGCTACTTCAGCTGGACCAACCAGACTCTGGCTATGATCGTTCTGTGGGCTGCTTCCATGTACCTCTTCCAGGAGAAGAAGAACTACTGGATCACCGCTGTGCCTGCTACCTTCATGAGCGCAGTTTCTTCTACTTACTTCATTCTGGCTCCCTGAGTGCCTTGGCAGCATCCTCAACAGCAAGACCGCTGAGGGCGCTACCATCTACAACACCGCTGTTGCATATCCCGTCGGCGTCATCTTTGCCATCGCAATGCTGGCTATCTTCCTCCATGCGACCAAGAAGCACGCTGCAAAGAATGCATAACAGCCCAGCGTACTCATCTGAGTTTCGCCGCCGTCTGAACTTACCCATTCCGAACGGCATTGCTTGAACTTCAAGCAACAAGCCGCTGCCAACTGGCAGCGGCTTGTTTTTGTTTACAGCGCAAAAACATCTCGACTATCTGCACAATTTTTCGCAGGCTGTTTTAGTAAGATTGTTAGATTTTTGTCTTGTTTTGTTCATGATTGGGGCGTATAATGCTATGAAGCCGGGGCGAAATGGAATACTGCCCCTAAAAGGAAGTGTTACTGATGCGCAGCTGGATCGCACGTCATCCCATCTCTTTCATGGCTCTTTACACTGTATTTTATCTGACCGCGTTCCACTGGCTCGAGGTGAATATCACCGTCCCTGCCATCTGGGTACACTGCCAGCTGGACGATGTCATCCCCTTCTGCAAGTACGCCATCGTCCCCTATTTTGCATGGTTCGCGTGGATCCCCTTTACCCTGTTCTATCTGCTGCGGCACGGCGAGCGCAGCGACTTCTGGCGGGTCTGCCTGTGCCTCTTCGCCGGCATGACCATCGCGCTGAGCTGTTATGTCCTTCTGCCCACAGGGCTTGCTCTGCGGCCTTACCGGGTGTATGGCAGCGACATCTTCGCCCGTCTGGTGCGGATGCTCTATGCCGTTGACAGCTCCAAGAATGTCTGCCCGTCCATCCACGTCCTCAACACGGTGACGTTGATGATAGGCTACCGCCGGAGCCGCTGCTTCGACGAGCCGGGCCGCCGCTGGATGCGGCCTGCCGCGAATGTTCTGGGCGTGGCCATTATCCTGTCCACCATGCTGCTCAAACAGCACAGCTGCATCGACGTGGTGCTGGGCGCAGCGCTGGCCTTTGCGCTGGACGCTGCCGCCAGCAGCCTCGAGCGCACGGGAGAGATGCGCCGCGTTCCGCAGCGGCTCTGATAACGTACCCCTTTCTGAAAGCAGAAAAGACCTTCAAGTTCTCTTCATGAAAACTTGAAGGTCTTTTTGTTCTCGTTTCTCCCATTTACGGCTTCGCCGAGGGTGTTACGCTGCGCTAAAACAGTCCTTCCGGCAGACAAATATCCTTCTTCGGCACCTTAGCCCACGAAAAGTCTTTTGATGAGGCTTTCCGGCGTCCGGGGTGCAGGCTCTTCCTGCAGGCCGTAGGCATAGGCCAGACGGCCCACGATGTCCTCGGCCGTATAGCGGGCGCGAAGGTTCTCAAGGCTCTGGTCGCCGTCCCGCTTGGAGAGCCGCCGCCCATCCGACGCCAGCAGCAGAGGGCAGTGGGCGAACTTCGGTGCAGGCAGACCCAGAAGCCGGTACAGATAGAGCTGCCGCGCCGTAGAGGAAAGCAGGTCGGCCCCGCGCACGACTTCGGTGACGCCCATCCGGGCGTCGTCCACCACGACGGCCAGCTGATACGCAAATACGCCGTCGGCGCGGCGGAGGTAAAAGTCACCGCAGTCGCGCAGAAGGTTTTCTGTATGTTCGCCCATGCAGCCGTCGGTGAAGGTGATGTTCTCGTCCGGCACCATGAGGCGGTAAGCAGGAGCTTTCTTTTTCCGCTTTTCGGCGATTTCTTCGGCTGTCAGCCCCCGGCAGGTGCCGGGATAGATGACGTTGCCGTCCGAGGTGTGGGGCGCACTGGCGGCATGGAGCTGGCTGCGGGAGCAGAAGCAGGGATAGACAAGCCCCATGGCTTCCAGCTTTTTGTAGCTCTCGGTGTAGATGCCGCTGCACTCGCTCTGGTAATATGGCTCATGGGGGCCGCCCTTGCTGCCGCCCTCATCCCAGAAAAGGCCCAGCCACCCAAGGTCTTCTTCCAGCTGGTCGGCGTATTTGCGGGGGCAGCGCTCCGCGTCAAGGTCCTCGATGCGGAGAACGATTCGCCCGCCCCGGCTCCTGGCGCTCAGCCATGCAAGGAGGCTACACGCGAGGTTGCCCAGATGGAGCCGCCCGCTGGGGCTGGGGGCGAACCGCCCGACGACAGCGCTCACAGGCCCAGCTTCCACTCCCCGTCCTCGGCTGGAAGATAGGGGTGTTGTAATACTCTGCCACGGCCTTTGCCATGTACTCGGCGTCGGTGCAGCTTGCCGTCTCCATGGCGGAGTGCATGGCCAGCTGGCCCAGACCGATGTCCACCATAGGCATCAGGATCTGATGGCCCAGCAGATTGCCCAGCGTGGAGCCGCCCGGCACATCGGCGCGGTTCGCGAACACCTGCACCGGCACACCGGCCTTCTTGCAGATGGCGGTGAAGGCTGCACCGGTGAATCCGCTGGTGGTGTAGGTCTGGCGGGCATTATACTTCAGCAGGACGCCGCCGCCCATCACGACAGGGTTGGCGGGGTCGCTCTTTTCGGGGTGGTTGGGATGGGTGGCGTGGCCGTTGTCGGCACTCAGCACCAGAGAGTTGGTGCGGGCGCGGATGCTCTGCTCCTGCTGACGCCCATGCTCTCCTCGATGCGGGTCAGCACGTCGGCCATGAGGGTACCCTGCGCGCCCTGACGGCTGGAAGAGCCGACCTCTTCGTTGTCGAACATGACCCAGATGTCTCCGCGGCCTTCCTCTTCGCCGCGGCCCTGCAGGAAGCCCCACAGAGTGGTGTAGGCGCACTCGAGGTCGTCGATGCGGCCGGACATGAAATACTCGCCGTTCAGGCCCATGCGGACGGCCTTCTCACGGGTGGCGAGGACAAGGTCAGCGTCGAGGATGTCCTCGGCCTTCACACCGGCCTCCGCGGCCAGGACCTCTTTCAGGTTTCCGCCCTTGCCGCCGAAGATGGGCTGCAGATCGACCTGCGGGTTATACTTCATGCCGTTGTTCAGGTCGCGGTTGAAGTGGATGCAGAGGTTCGGGATGCAGGCCAGCGCACGGTCGGGGCAGACCAGACGACTCTCGATGCCGTTCTCGGTGCGCACCAGCAGACGGCCTGCCACGGTCAGTGGACGGTCGAGCCAGGAGGGCATAATCATGCCGCCGTAGCCCTCGACCTCGGCCTTGGCGAAGACCTTGTCCTCCGTGTCGAACTGCTTGATACGCCAGGTGGGAGAGTCGCTGTGGCTGGCGGCTGCGTGCCAGCCGGTCAGCTCACCCTTGGGCATACGCCATGCCAGCACGGCAGAGCCGTTGCGGGTGGTGTAATACTTGCCGCCGGGGGTCAGCTCCCACGCGGCGCTCTCAGGGCAGTTCACATAGCCCTCGGCTTCCAGAATGGCGGCCGCAGCAGCCGTGGAGTGGAAAGCACTGACGCCGGCGTCCAGAAAACGGAAAAGCTCCTCTATCGAAAAAGCTGCATTCTTCATGGTTATTTTCTCCTTGGTATTTTAACGATTCATGTACTCTTTATTATAGCCCGCTGCGCCGGAAAGGTCAATCCGGCCCCACTGCACGGCCCCTTAAAATTTGTTCGTGGCAAGGCCGATTGACAACCGCGCGGCAGAACAGTATACTAGTCTCAGAGAGATATTTTCCCCGGCCTGCGGGCCGGGCGCAGATAGAAGGAGGACATCCCCTATGACTCAAAAGCACATCCTTTCGCTCCTTGTGAGTGCTGCTCTGCTGTGCGGCTTGCTGGCAGGCTGCTCCAATACAAATGGCGACGCCTCCCACGCAAGCTCTTCGGCTTCTGAGCCGTCCAGCGTCAGCAGCGAGAGCGCCCCCAGCAGCACCGCGCAGGCTGACACCTCCGGGCTGTTCAACAAAGATTTCGACGAGAACTCACTGTTCAGCGTAGACGGCACTGCAGCCGCCTTTGAGCCCAGCCTCGGCTGGGGTCCCGGCGTGTCCGGCTGCTCCCTCAAGAGCGTGCAGGCCGCAGCCACCCTGCTGGTCTGGGCCGACGAGGCAAACCTCTCTGCCCGCACGGAAACAGCCATTGAGGACGCCTACACCCAGTGGTACAACAACCTCTCCGACTCGGAGCAGGAGGGCTTTGCCGAGGCATGGCCTATGATAAAGGACGATGCCGCTGCCCTGCTGGAAGACAAGGACGCCATGGCAGGCCGTCTGGAGGACGTGGGCCTCGACGCCAAGAAGTTGACCTTCTCTGAGAAGGACTGGAACGCCCTCGAGGATGTCGTTGACCCCCTCGTGCCGGAGGCAAAGGGCGAGTATTAAATCACAGAGAAAAGGCCGGACACCTTTCCGCTTTGGTGCGGGAGGCGTCCGGCCTTTGTTTTATCGGGATCAGACTTTCTTGAGGGTGTAGGCGCGGGTACCCATGCCGACCTTCTCGGCCTGCTCGAGGGTGGCCTTCCACTCGATGTTGGGGTTAGAGTCCGTTGAAGTTGTCGTGGTGGCAGTTCCAGCCCGGGGTGGCAAGGTTCTGGCCCAGCTGGCTGTTGGGCAGCGGAGCGGCGTTCAGGCAGGCGTCAGCACAAGCCTGGTCGAGGGCCACCGGGTCGAAGGAGGCGAACATACCGATGTCCGGCAGGATGGGCGCGTCGTTCTCGCCGTGGCAGTCGCAGTTGGGGCTGATGTCCTGCACCAGGCTGATGTGGAAGCAGGGGCGGCCTGCGCAGACGGCGGCGGCATACTCGGCCATCTTGCGGTCCAGCATCTCGTTGGCGCTGTCGTACTGAGAGTAGATGGCGTCGAAGTTGCAGGCACCGATGCAGCGGCCGCAGCCCTTGCACTTTGCCTGATCAATGACAGCCTTGTTTTCGGCATTGTATGTAATGGCGTCCGAGCCGCACTCCTTGGCGCAGCGGTGGCAGCCGCGGCACAGGCTCTCCTGCACCGCCGGGTGACCGGAAGCGTGCTGCTCCATCTTGCCCGCACGGGAACCGCAGCCCATGCCGATGTTCTTGATGGCTCCGCCGAAGCCGGTCGCTTCGTGGCCCTTGAAGTGGGTCAGGCTGATGAAGATGTCGGCATCCATAATGGCGCGGCCGATCTTGGCGGTCTTGCAGTATTCGCCGTTGGGCACGGGCACCTCAAGCTCATCGGTGCCGCGCAGGCCATCGCCAATGATGATCTGGCAGCCGGTGGTCATGGGCCAGAAGCCGTTTTCCTGCGCGCAGCTCAGGTGCTCCAGCGCGTTCTTACGGCTGCCCGGGTACAGCGTGTTGCAGTCGGTCAGGAAGGGCTGGCCCCCCTGCTCCTTGCACAGGTCTGCCACTACCTTGGCGTAGTTCGGGCGCAGGAAAGCCAGATTGCCCAGCTCGCCAAAGTGCATCTTGATGGCCACGAACTTGCCGTCCATATCAATGCTCTTGATGCCCGCCGCAATGCACAGGCGGCGCAGCTTTTCGGTCAGGCTGGTGCCCACAGGACACCGGAAGTCGGTGTAATATACAGTCGATGCTTCCATAGGGATCTCCTCCGTTTTTGACGATTTCAGGCGCGGCACTCTCCCGCCGCCGGGTTCTCTCTTTATGGCTCCAGTATAGCACAAGGCCAGGGCCGGTGCAATTGCCCCAGGGCGCAAAAAAGCCGCCCGGGCGGGCGGCTGGGGTGTTTGGGGAGCGATTTACGCAATGGCCGTGATGGCGGCCACGGCCAGGACGATCAGGCCCAGCACGATGCGGTAGAGGCCGAAGAACTTGAAGTTATGGCGCTTGACGTAATCCATCAGGAAGCGGATGGCGGCAAGGCTGACCACAAAGGCGACCACGCAGCCCACCACGAGAACAGCGATCTCGGTGCCGGTCATCGCAGCGCCGGAGAGGACGAACTTGACCACCTTGAGCAGGGACGCGCCCGCCATAACGGGGATGGCGAGGAAGAAGGTGAACTCGGCCACGCAGGCACGGGACAGACCCAGCAGCAGGCCGCCCACGATGGTGGCACCGGAGCGGGAGGTGCCGGGGATGATGGCCAGCATCTGCCACACGCCAACGATGAAGGCTTCGCGGTAGGTGATCTGTTCCAGCCGGGTGACATGCGGGGCGGTGCGGCGGTTCTCCACAAGGATGAAGAGGACACCGTACAGGATCAGCATGGCGGCGACCGTGATGTAATTGTAGAAGCGGGCCTCAAACCAGTCGTCCAGCGGGCTGATGATGAGCACCGGGATGGTGGCGGCCACTACCTTGAACCAGAGCTGCCAGACGGCAGGTTTGGAGCAGACGCGGCCATGGCGCAGGCCGAAGGGCCAGAGCTTATTCCAGAACAGCACCACCACAGCCAGAATGGCACCCAGCTGGATGACCACGCGGAACATGGACATAAACTCCTCGCTGGCGTTGAACTTAACCACCTGCTCCACCAGGATCATGTGACCGGTGGACGAGATGGGCAGCCACTCGGTGATGCCCTCCACAATGCCCATCAGGATGGCTTTCAGTATTTCAAGAAACATGGGTTCTCCTCCCTGCAAAGCGGCACAGGCGCTCTGCACACATTCAGATTGGGTTCGCTCTCCAGTATATCATATTCTGAGAGCCTGCACACGAAAAATCACAAATTTTATACAGGAGCACTGTCTGCTTTTTCTGTATTTATCTGCCGCCGGAAATATGCTATACTGGACACAACGTTTTTCCCTGTGTTTCCTTCTGACACGGACTGCCGGGCCAGACAACAACAGATTTTGAACAATGAGGTGACATCCATGAATATTCTGGTGATCGGCTGCGACCAGGTGGGCGCGGCACTGGTGCGGGATCTGGAACGCATCGGCCATGATATTTCCCTGATCGAAAAGGACCCCGAGCAGCTCAAGCGGCTGGACAGCTTTGATGATTACTCCTTTGGCGGCACGGCCCTTGTGGGCGACCCCACCGACCCCGACATCCTCAAGCAGGGCGGCGTGGAGAACTGCGACGCGGTGGCCGCTGTGTGCGAGGATGACTCCGTGAACCTGATGGCTGCACAGATCGCAAAGAACATCTTCCGGCGCGAAAAGGTCATCTGCCGCGTCTCTGACCCGCATTTGCAGGTGCTCTACCACAAGACCTACGAGCTGGACACGATCTGCCCCACCATCCTGACAGAGCAGGCAGTGTTCCGTGCGCTGGCGAAATAATGGAAACTGGCTCACCCTCTCAGTCAAAGCCTGACGGCTTTGCCAGCTCCCCCAAAGGGGGAGCCAAGAGCTGGTTCAGGCAAAGTTTCTATATACTTTAAGTATTATGAGGTTTTTATATGAAAGTTTGTATTGCAGGCGGCGGGCGTGTTGGGCGGTATCTGGCCCAGAGCCTGCTGACGAACCACCATTCGGTGGTCATCATTGAACCCATCGAGGCCCAGTGCCGGATGCTGGCAGATTCGCTGGACATCCCCGTGATCTGCGGCGATTCCATCAGCGTGGACACCCTGCGCACCGCCGATGTTGGCAGCTGCAACGCCTTTGTGGCCGTGACAGGCTCGGACGAGGACAACCTCGTGGCCTGCCAGATCGCCAAGCGGGAGTTCGGCGTGGACCGCACCGTGGCCCGGGCCTCCAACCCCAAGAACCGGGAGCTGCTGCACACCTTAGGCGTGGACACCGTGGTCTGCGGCACCGACAACCTGAGCCACATTCTGGAGCGGGAGATCGAGACGGATACCATCCGCCAGCTGCTCAGCCTGGGCGGCGGCACAGCCAGCCTGAACGAGATCCTGCTGCCCGAAAACTTCAAGTTTGCGGGCAAGGCCATCATGGATGTGCCCATTCCCGGCGATGCCATTCTGGTCAGCATCACCCGCGACACCGAGTTCATCATCCCCCACGGCAACACCGTTCTGCTGCCCTGGGACCGCATCCTGGTGCTGACGCAGGACGATACCCTGCACCTGCTGACCGATGCCTGGGAGCTGAACAGCAAGTGACGGAGCGGGAGCTGCGCCGCACGGCGCTCATCATCCCGCCCCGGGGTCGGGCTGTGCTCTGCTGCTGGGCCGCCATCCCGGGCCTGTTGGCGGCTCCCTTTGTGTTCTGGCAGAGCCTGCCCGCCGGGGTGGTGTTCTGCCTGCTCTGGGCCGCACTGGTGGCGGTGGTGTACCAGCGCGCCTGCAGCTATGCCGCCGCGCTGGGCGCGGAGACCCTGACGGTGTACTCCGGCATCGTCTTCCCGCTGCGGCGGGCGATCCGACGCAGGGCCGTAACAGGGCTGTTCCGGCTGCGCACGCCGCTGCTCCGGCTGGCAGGGGTATCGGTGGTCGTCATCACGGCACCGGGCACACGGCTTGTTTTACCGGCGGTCCCGGCAGAGCAGGCCGCTGCCCTCACCCATGTCCTTGCGGAGGAGATCCGATGAATGAACGCCGCCTGCACCCCTTTACCGTCCTGCGGTTTCTGCGCAAAACGCTGGTGGTCTATCTGCTGCCGCTGGTCCAGGTGCTGTTTGAGCGGAACTGGACAGCCCTGCACACGGCTCTGCGGCAGGATGCGCTGCTGTTCCTTTTACTCTGCACCGTGAGCTGGGGCATCCTGCGTGTGAGCAGCTGGAGCCTGGATGACACCGGAGTTTTTCATCTGCACTGGCGGCTGGGCATCCGGCTGGATCGTGCCTGCGGGGCGAGATGCTGGCGGCACTGACCATCGACCGGCCCCTGCTCTACCGGATGACCGGGGCAAGCCGCCTGACCCTTTACCCGGTGGGCGCGGCGCAAAAGCACACCCTTTCGGTCTGCCTGCCCAAAGCCGATGCCGAGGCGGTGGCAGACCAGCTGATGCCTCTGGTAAAGCCTGCCCTGCACCGGCCCGCCGGAGGGGAACGGGCGGCGCTGGGCTTTCTGGGAGCCAACGGCCTCTCCACGCTGGCCCTGTTTGTGCTGGCTGTGCGCCAGACCCGGAATGTTCCGGACTGGAACCCTGCCGTTTTTGCCCAGATCCAGGTGAGCTTTCTGGCCCGCTTCGCGGCGCGGTGGCTCCCTGCAGGCGCGGCGTGGCTGCTGGCGGCTGCTGGCTTTCTGCTGGGGGCCAGCCTGATGCGCAGCTTTGCCCAGACCGTGCACTACACCGTCTGGCACACGACCGACCAGATCGGCAGCCGGGGCGGCTGGCTGGAGCACTTCGAGTGCCGGGTGCGGACAAGCGAGATCAGCTTTGCAGATGTCCGCATCTCCCCCGCTGCCCGGCTGATGAAACGCTGGCCGGTCTTTGTAACGGCGGGCGGCTGCTCCCCCGAGCTGCCGCTGTTCGTCTACCGCAGCGGCGAGGAAGCATTGTTCCGGGAGCTGCTGCCGGAGTTCCGGATGCCGCCCGACCTGCTGGCCCGCACCGAGCAGCGCAGTCTCATCTTTTTTGCACCGGCAGGCATTCCCTTTGCCCTCTGCCTGCTGCTGACGCTGGTCTCGGCCACAGTGCTGCCCCAGCTGACCGTGACCCTGCTCATCCCCACGCTCTTCTTTGGGGCACTGCTGGCCGGGGCCGCGGCTGGCTACCGGCGGGAGGGCCTCTGGCTGCGGGAGGGCCGCATGACCCTGCGGCGGCAGCAGGGGCTCTACCTGCACTGCATCTGTGTGTTTCACCCGGATGTCCGCCTGACCGCAGCACAAAGCCCCTGGGCTGCCAGTGTGGGCCGCACCAACCTGACCCTGACCTTTCCCGGCTGGGTAAAGCTCAAGGTGAGGAGTGTGCCGCTGCGGGATGCGGAGAAATTTTTCAGATTTATGGAAACGAATTAAATCTCTCAGCCGCCGATCGGCGACAGCTCCCCCAATAAGGGGAGCCCTTGGCATAAAGATAACGTTATTGTTTTTAGGGGAAGTAAAATTGTTATGATTCATACGGTATTATTTGATTTGGACGGCACTTTGCTGAACACCATCGACGACCTGGCCGATGCAGGCAACTGGGTGTGCGCACAGCACGGGTGGCCGGAGTTTACGGTGGAGCAGTTCAAGCACATGGTGGGCAACGGCATCCCGAAGCTCGTGGAGCGGTTTTCGCCCGCCGATGCCCGCACACCGGAGCAGCTGGTTGCCACGCTGGCGGAGTTTACCGCCCGGTACGATGCCCACAAGGAGGACAAGACCGCGCCTTACCCGGGCATTGCTGCCCTCATTGACGCGCTGAACACCGCGGGCGTGCAGTGCGCGGTGTTCTCCAACAAGGCTGACCCGCTGTGCGGCAAGATCATCGAGCATTATTTCGGGGCAGGTCGGTTTGTTCTGGTGCGGGGCAGCCGCCCGGGCGTGCCCACCGAAGCCCGACCCCACCGGTGTTTACAGCCTGATGCAGGACCTGCACGCAGACCCTGCCAGCACCCTGTTTGTGGGCGACAGCGATGTAGATATCCTGACCGGGCACAATGCCGGTCTGCCTGCCATGGGGGCGCTGTGGGGCTTCCGGGGCCGCGCAGAGCTGACTGCTGCCGGAGCCGATGCGCTGGCCAGCGTGCCTGAGGATATTTTAGAATACGTTAAAACTCATTAAAGGAACGACCCTCTCCGGCGCTGTGAAGCGCTGACGGAGAGGGTCGATTTTTATTTGCAGACTGTTCACAGGATGTTTCTTGCATAAACTCCCCTGTTTTCCTATAATATAGTTCCCATTTGATACAATTGAGAAACGGAGGACTTGCCCATGGCAGCTGAAAAGAAAACTTCCCCCAACGTAGAGAGCCGCCTGCGCCACAACATCCTGAAAATGCCCCAGGAGGTATATGCCGCCAGCGGCATCGTCATCAACGGGCGGCGGCTGAAAAGCTTTGTATTCACCACCGACCTTGCCATCATCCGCAACTGCGACGCGGACGCGGTGTTCGCGGTCTATCCTTTCACGCCCCAGCAGGCCATCAGCGATGCCATCATCAAGGCATCCTACATCCCGGTGTTCTGCGGTGTGGGCGGCGGCACCACCCACGGCGTGCGCACCCTGAACCTTGCCCGCGACGTGGAGAGCCAGGGTGCCATGGGCGTAGTGCTCAATTCCCCCATCTCTGACCTGAACCTGCTGGCGGTCTCGCGGGTGGTGGACATCCCGGTCATCATCACAGTGACAAAAGAGGACACCAACATCCGGAGCCGCATTGATTCCGGGGCATCCATCCTGAATGTGGCCTGCAGCACCGACACGCCCCGGGTGGTGGCAAAGATCCGGAAGCAGTTCCCGGATGTGCCCATCATCGCCAGCGGCGGCAAGACCGGCGAGAGCATTTCCGCCACCATTGCGGCGGGTGCCAACGCCATCACCTACACGCCGCCCTCTCCGGCTGTGCTGTTCAAGGAAATGATGGAGAAGTATCGGGAATGATTTACGCAAGACGCTGTAACTTTTTTTCTGTTACAGCGTCTTTTTTACGCCATGGAAGGAGATATTTCAGAAATTTTTGAATTTTTGCGAAATAATTGTTGACAAATCGCGGTCGATTGGATATAATAATAAAGCACTGTTCAAGTGCACAAAATAAATATGGCGGTATAGCTCAGTTGGCTAGAGCATTCGGTTCATACCCGAAGTGTCACCGGTTCAAATCCAGTTACCGCTACCACGTTACAGAGTTTCGCTAAGATAAGGGGGACGGTCGTCCGCAGTAGTGGATGATGGATGTCGGAGGTTTTAGCGAAGCTCTGTGTTTTTGAGGCCCGTTGGTCAAGCGGTTAAGACACGGCCCTTTCACGGCTGTAACATGGGTTCGATTCCCGTACGGGTCACCAAAAAGCTTCTGATTGAAAAATCAGGAGCTTTTTTCTTTTTGTTTTTTCTACACAACAAACCCCCGCCGTCTGCATCACGCGGACGGCGGGGGTTTTCAACATTTTTATGAGTGCTTTGTGGAAAAAGCTCAGGCTCAGCCCTTCTTGTGGGTGGGCACCATAACTTCCAGGCCGCCCATGTAGGGCTGCAGCACCTTGGGGATGGTCACGGAGCCATCGGCCTGCAGATGGTTCTCCAGGAAGGCGATCAGCATACGCGGAGGAGCCACGCAGGTGTTGTTCAGGGTGTGGGCCAGATAGGTCTTGCCGTCCTTGCCCTTGACGCGGATGTGCAGGCGGCGTGCCTGTGCATCGCCCAGGTTGGAGCAGGAGCAGACCTCAAAGTACTTCTGCTGGCGGGGGCTCCAGGCCTCGATATCGCAGCTCTTGACCTTCAGGTCAGCCAGATCGCCGGAGCAGCAGTTCAGCTGGCGCACGGGGATCTCCATGCTGCGGAACAGCTCCACGGAGTTCTTCCAGAGTTTCTCGTACCAGTCGGCGCTCTCCTCGGGGCGGCAGACCACGATCATCTCCTGCTTCTCGAACTGATGGATGCGGTAGATGCCGCGCTCCTCGATGCCGTGTGCGCCCTTCTCCTTGCGGAAGCAGGGGCTGTAGGAGGTCAGGGTCAGGGGCAGAGTGGCCTCGTCCAGGGTCTGGTCGATGAAGCGGCCGATCATGGTGTGCTCACTGGTACCGATCAGGTACAGATCCTCGCCCTCGATCTTGTACATCATGGCATCCATTTCGGGGAAGGACATCACGCCCTGCACCACGTTGCCGTGCATCATAAAGGGAGGAATGACATAGGTGAAGCCCTTGTCGATCATAAAGTCGCGGGCATAAGCCAGCACAGCCTCGTGCAGGCGGGCAATGTTGCCCAGCAGGTAGTAGAAGCCATTGCCGGCAACGCGGCCTGCAGCGTCCATATCGATGCCGTCAAAGCTCTCCATGATCTCGGTGTGGTACGGGATGGGGAAATCGGGCACCACAGGCTCACCAAAGCGCTGAGCCTCCACGTTGTAGGTGTCATCGGGGCCGATGGGCACACTGGGGTCGATCATCTGGGGGATGGTGTACATGATCTCCTGGATGCGGTCAGCCAGCTTGGCTTCCTCGGCCTCCAGCTCTGCCATCTTGTCTGCGTCGGCCTTGACGGCGGCGTTGTTGGCATCGATCTGTGCCTGCAGCTGGGCCTTCTGGGCCTCGTCGGTGCACTTCTTCAGCTGACCGAACAGGGGGCCGTTGGCCTTGCTCAGCTTGTTGCGGGCAGCCTTCAGGCTCTCAACCTCCTTCAGGCACTCGCGGTACTTTGCGTCCTTCTCGATGACTTCATCCACCAGAGGGAGCTTGGCATCCTGGAACTTCTTCTTGATGTTTTCCTTGACAGCATCCGGGTTGTCACGGACAAATTTGATATCAAGCATGATTTACTCTCCTTACTCTATTTCGGTTCGCACGGGCAGGTAAGCCCTTTCCCATGCCGTTCAAAGGCGGCGTGCCGCCTTGGATCGCTATGTTTTTCTTCTCGGTCAGGCTTGCCTTCGTACAACCTCTCAGTCGGGCTGGCGGCGTATACGAAAAGCTTCCATCGGCTGCCAGGGCCTCTCCTACCAGGCAACAACAATGACGGAGAGGTTTAATCCTCAACCTGATATTGCCCTAATAAGTTTGCAAAAGCCTTCAGCTGTTCATCCGAGTAGAAGTGGACGGTCAGCTTGCCCTTGCCGTCGTGGTAGGCCACATTGACCTCACTGCCCAGCGCCTGCTTCAGGCTCTCTTCCACCTCCACAGGCAGGGTGCCGCGCGGGGCAGGCTCCACAGGCTCTTTGGGGGGCTTGGCCAGCTTCTTGCACAGGGCCTCTGCCTGCCGGACGTTCAGCTCATGGTCGGCAATGATCTGTGCCGCCTGCTCCTGCAGCTCCGGGGTGGGCAGACCCAGCACCACCTTTGCGTGGCCGGTGGTGAGAAAACCACTTTTCAGCAGCTCCAGCACCGTTTCGGGCAGGTTGAGCAGACGCAGGCTGTTGGCCAGTGCGCTGCGGCTTTTGCCCAGCTTGCGGGCGGCCTGCTCCTGGGTCAGGTCACAGCGGGTCATCAGCTCCCGAATGCCCAGTGCTTCTTCCACCGGGTCCAGATCCTCGCGCTGAAGGTTTTCCACCAGCGCCAGCTCCATGGCCTGCTCATCCGTGACATCCTTCACAATGACGGGTGCCTCGGTCAGGCCCGCCATCCGGCAGGCACGCCAACGGCGCTCACCGGCCACGATGAGATAGCGGTCCACCCCGTGGGGCCGCACCGCGATGGGCTGCAGCAAACCGTGCTCTGAGATACTGGCCGCCAGCTCTGCCAGCGTTTCCTCATCAAAGGTCTTGCGAGGCTGAGCCGGGTCCGGCTCGATCTCCCGCAGGGGCAGCGTCTCGATCCGGTTATCGGACTCAAAACTGGGGGCTGTGTCCTCAAACAGACTTTCCAGGCCACGGCCCAGTCCTCCTCTTTTTTTTGCCATAGGTTACGCTTCCCCCTGCTTCACTTGTTCCAGTGCGCTTTTCTGCCCGGCGGGGGCACTGTTCCCTTTTGTGCGGCGGCGTGCCGGTTCATGCGGGCGGTTGTTCTTTACGAACTCAATGGCGAGATCCATATAGGCCTCGCTGCCCTTGCCCTTGGGCTCATAGAAATTGATGGGCTGGCCGTAGCTGGGCGCTTCCGAGATCCGGATGGTGCGCGGGATGGTGGTCTTATAGACCTTGGTGCCAAAATACTTTTTGACCTGATCCACCACCTGCAGCGTCAGGTTGAACCGCCCGGAGAACATGGTGAACACCACGCCCTCGATATCCAGATAGGGGTTGTACTTCTTGCGGATGGTCTTGAGGGTGCTGATGAGCTCCGACAGGCCCTCCAGTGCGTAATACTCACACTGGATGGGGATAAGCACGCTGTCGCAGGCGCACAGACCGTTCAGGGTGAGCAGATCCAGGCTGGGCGGGCAGTCCACAAAGATGAAGTCGTAGTCCTTCTGCACCGAAGCCAGCGCCTTGCGCAGGCGGCTCTCGCGGCCCGGCAGGTCGATCATTTCCAGACCCGCACCCGCCAGCCGGGTGTTGGAACCGATGACATCGGTGCGGAACTCGGTCTTGCGGATGGCATCCTTTGCCTCCGCCTCTCCGATCAGCAGCTCATAAGTACCCACATCGACACTCCGCTTGGGAATGCCGTAACCGGTGGTGGTATTACCCTGCGGGTCCAGATCGACGATGAGCGTCTTTTTGCCCAGAGCCGCAACGCAGGACGAAAGGTTCACGGCCGTGGTGGTCTTGCCCACGCCGCCTTTTTTGGTTTGCAATTGCAACGATTTTAGCCACGCTCTTTGTTTCCTCCCGGGAAAATTATTTGTTCCACGTGGAACATTCGAGGCCGGGCCCCGCTGTTTTCCCACCAGCAAAGCCCCTTTAAAGACTAGTATAGCACATCAGCGCGGCTTTTTGAACCTGTTTCCTGATTATTTTGCGTAAAAACCCTGTGGAATTGCATTTTTTGTGAAAATTGCGATGCATTTTATCTTTGCGCGGCTGCGGTTGGAATGCGCACCGTGTATTCGATATAGCCGTCCCGCTCTTCCCTGTGGGCCGTGGCAGGCACACCGTTGTCCGTCATCAGCCGGATGGCATGGTCGATGGTGTTGACAAAGATGCGCACATCCTTGACCATGGAGATACGGTGTCTGCCCGGGGCGGCGGCATTGAGCACCTGCTCAATGTACAGGTCGGTCTGCCGGGCATTCATCCGCCGCTTGGCAATGGTGATAAGGGCTTCGCTCCGCCGGTTCTCGGGCAGGCGCAGGACAGCCCGGGCGTGGCGCTCGGTCAGGCCATTGTCCAACACGAACTGCCTTTGGTCGGTGGTCAGCTGCAGCAGCCGCAGCTTGTTGGCAAGGGTGGGCTGTGCCATGCCCAGCCGTTTGGCCGCCTCGGCCTGGGTGCAGTCCCAAAGGGCGATCACATCCCGCAGCCCCTGTGCCTGCTCAAAGGGGTTCAGGTCTTCCCGCTGGATGTTTTCCAGCAGACCCAGCGCCGCAGTTCGCTGGTCGCCGCAGTCGCAGAGGATGGCCGGGATGGTCTCCATCCTGGCCAGCTTGCAGGCGCGGAGCCGCCGCTCCCCTGCCACCAGCTCGTAACCACCCTCGACCTTCCGCACCGAGATGGGCTGCAGCAGGCCGTTTTCCCGGATGCTCTGAGCCAGCCCCGCCAGCTCCTTTTCATCAAAGACAGTCCGGGCCTGAAACGGTGAGGGGTGGATGCTTTCCACAGGCAGGGTGTAGATCTTTCCGGCAGATTTCTTCCATTCAAACATGATTCTTTCCCCTTTCGCTGAAATGTGACACAGTTTTCCACTGTTTCCCGGGAAACGGTGGAAAACTCACTCATTGCAGTTCCAGTGTACCAGAAATCAAAAAGCCCTGCCAGAAGAATCGTTCGGCAGGGCTTGGCATTTATCTTGCGGTTTTTCGTTATTTCAGCGGAGACTTTGCGATCTTTCCACCGTTTCTGGGGTAGGCTGTCGGAGTTTGCGAAATCTTTTTGCAGAGGATGAGGGTGCGGGTATCGCCGCCCGGCAGATGCAGGGTGCGGGTCTCCTTATACTCGCCGCCCAGCTTCCGGATGGCACCGCGGGCTGCAGCCAGCTCCTCCTCGCCGGAAGCGCCCTTCATGGCAAGGAAGCTGCCACCCACCTTGACCAGCGGCAGGCAGTACTCGGCCAGCATGGGCAGCGCCGCAACCGCACGGGCAGAGGCCAGATCAAACTGCTCCCGCCATGCTTTGCGGGCGGCTTCCTCGGCGCGCTCCTTGGCAAACTCCACCCCGGTCAGGCCCAGCTGAGCGCAGGCATACTTCAAGAACTCCACCCGCTTGCCGGTGGGCTCCATCAGGGTCAGCTCCAGCTCGGGCTTGTAGATTTTTGTCACGATGCCCGGGAATCCGGCACCGGCACCCACGTCCACCATCTTCCCTGCTACCTCTGGCTGGCTGGCAAACAGCAGGCTGTCGAGGAAGTGCTTGTCCTCAATGCCTTCCGGGTCAGTGATGGCGGTCAGGTTGACCTTCTGGTTATAGTCCACCAGGATCTGCGCAAAGGCATCCAGCTGGTCCAGCTGTTCCCCGGTCAGCGCAATGTTCCACATGGAACATTTTTGCTCTAATCTGTTCTTGTCGATCATTTATCTGTCCCTTTTCGTTTTAGGCAATTCTTTTGTCTTTCTACCAATGGCTCCCTTATCAGGGGAGCTGTCGCCGCAGGCGGCTGAGAGGTTGTACAGAGGTTCTGCTCTCCTTCCTCCAACCTCTCCGTCAGTGCATCAGGTTTTCTCTCTCACTGTTAAAGCAATGCTCAACTGCGCCACATCGGAGGGCGACACGCCGGGGATGCGGCCCGCCTGCCCCAGATTCTTCGGGCGGATGCGGGTCAGCTTCTCACGGGCCTCCAGCGTCAGGCCGGTCAGGTCAGCATACTCAAAATCTGCGGGGATCAGGGTCTTTTCGTGGCGGGCCACGTCACGGATCATCCGATCCTGCCGGGCAATGTAGCCTGCGTACTTGATCTCGGTCTCCAGCCGCTCGGCCAGCATGGGGGTGATGCCCTCGCCCCAGCCGATCACACCCGCCAACAGCGGATAGCTGATCTCGGGGCGGCGGAGCAGCTCTTCGGCAATGCCGCCCTCAGCGGCAGGGGTCAGCCCGGCTGCTTCCATGGCAGCGCGCAGGTCAGCAGTGCGCAGATGGGTCTCGTGCAGGCGGCGGCGCTCCGCTTCCAGAATACTCTGAGTGTGCTGGTATTTTTCCCAGCGGTCATCCTGCACCAGACCATACTCCCGGCCAATGGGGGTCAGCCGCTGATCGGCGTTGTCCTGCCGCAGGGTCAGGCGGTACTCGCTGCGGCTGGTCATCATGCGGTAGGGGTCCATGACACCCTTCGTGACAAGGTCGTCCACCAGCGTGCCCAGATAGCTGGTCTGACGCTCCAGGATCAGCTGGCTCTCCCCTTTTGCACTGCGGGCGGCGTTCAAACCGGCCAGCAGACCCTGCGCGGCGGCTTCCTCGTAGCCGGAGGTGCCGTTGAACTGGCCTGCACCATACAGACCCCGCACCACCTTGCTTTCCAGCGTGGCTTCCAGACTGGTCGGGTCTACGCAGTCATACTCGATGGCGTAGGCCGGGCGCATGATCTCAATGTTCTCAAACCCCTGAATGCTCCGGTAAAAGGCGTTCTGCACATCCTCCGGCAGGCTGCTGGACGCCCCCTGCAGATACATCTCCTCTGTGTTCTCGCCGCAGGGCTCCACAAAGATGGGGTGCCGGTCCTTGCCCGCAAAGCGCACCACCTTATCCTCAATGGAGGGGCAGTACCGGGGGCCAACCCCCTCGATCATGCCGCCGTAGAGCGGGCTGCGCTGGATGTTGTCCAGAATGATCCTGTGGGTCTCGGGGTTGGTGTAGGCGATCCAGCATTCGACCTTGTTGTGCATGGGTGCATCCGTCAGAAAGCTGAAGGGCTGCAGCTCACTGTCCGGGTCGCCGGGCTGGCATTCCAGCTTGGAGAAGTCGATGCTTCTCCGGTGGACGCGGGCAGGCGTACCGGTCTTGAACCGCCGCAGAGGCAGACCGGCGGCTTTCAGGCTTTCGGTCAGGACATTGGCGGCGTGCATCCCATCGGGGCCGGAAGCATACCACGCATCACCGACAAAAATTTTTCCACCCAGATTGGTGCCCGTGGCAATGACCACACACTTTGCGCTATACTCCCCGTTCAGCTGGGTCACAACGCCCTTGACATGGCCGTTCTCCACCTCAATGCCCACCACCTCGGCCTGATGGATGGCAAGGCCGGGCGTGAGTTCAAGGGCGTGCTTCATATATTCGTGGTAGCGCTTGCGGTCGGTCTGAACGCGCAGGGCATGAACGGCAGGGCCTTTGCCCTTGTTCAGCATCCGGCTCTGCAGGTAGGTGGCATCCGCCGCAAGGCCCATCACACCGCCCAGCGCATCCAATTCTCGTACCAGCGTTCCTTTTGCAGTTCCGCCGATGCTGGGATTGCAGGGCATGTTGCCAATGGCATCCAGGCTCATGGTAAACACCGCCGTTTTGGCACCCAGCGTGGCAGCAGCATGGGCCGCTTCAATGCCAGCGTGGCCCGCGCCTATTACGATCACATCGTAATCTCCAAGATGATTCATACTTTTCCTATACTTTCCTCTATGGTTCAATCTGCTGTTACCCGGCAGAGCGGCTGGAAGTTTCTCCGAGGACCGTCCGCTGGGGTGGGACCCTGTTGCCGCAGGCAATAGGGCGGGCGATGGAATGGCCTGCAACGACAGCGACCGCCGCCAGTGGCGGATGCAGGAAGCTGTTGTTGGGGCCGCGGCCAGCAAGACGCAAGCAATGCGCGGCGGATGCTGGGAGCCGCAATCCGAACTCGTGTCCGAGGAGAAAGCTGCCAGACGGGCTGCCCTCCGTTACTTTCCCACGCAGAACCGCTCAAACACTTCATTGATGACATTCTCCGACGCATTTTCGCCGGTGAGGTCACAGAGGGCATCCAGCGCATCGTCCACACAGACCGATACGGCATCCAGCCCGAACCCGCCGCTGACCGCATCCAGCGCACCGGCCACTGCATCCCGCGCGCGGGTGGCGGCGGCAAGCTGGCGCTGGCCCGAGAGGCTGGCAGCGTGGGGGTCGATGTTGTTGGTGCCCAGCAGGCGGGCAACGGCAGCGGCGATCACCCTGCGGCTCCCCTTTTCCTGGCAGCAGACCGGGAGCACCATGGCAAAATCGCCTGCAATGATCTCTGCGTCAAACTGAGTGGGCTTGTCCTCTTTGTTGACCAGTGCAATGGCCGGGCGGCCGGCGCACCGCTGCGCCAGCGCAAGATCCTCCCGGGTCAGGGGCTCAGAGCCATCGAACACCGCCAGGATCAGCCCCGCCTCGTCCAGCTTTTTCCAGCTGCGGCGGATGCCCTCGGCCTCGATCGCATCCTCGGTCTCCCGCAGACCGGCCGTGTCGAACAGGTTCAGCCGGATGTCCCCCAGACGGACGGCCTGCTCCACCACATCCCGGGTGGTGCCCGCCACGGGGGTGACGATGGCCCGGTCGAACCCGGCCAGCAGGTTGAGCAGGGTGGACTTGCCCGCATTGGGCCGCCCCACGATGGCACAGTCCACACCCTCCCGCAGGACAGCACCGGCATCATAATTCCGGATGAGGGTGTCCAGCTCTCCCCTCACAGCAGTCAGGGTGGATACCAGCTGGGCATCCTCCAGCGCGGGAACGTCCTCCTCGGGGAAATCCACCCAGGCAGTCAGATGGGCCTGTAGGGCGGTCAGGGCATCCTTTTCAGCCCCGATCTTCTTCGCCAGCGCGCCGTTCAGGGAGGCATTGGCCAGCGCCGCCCCCTGTCGGCCATCGGCAGAGATCAAGTCCATAACGGCCTCGGCCTGGGTCAGCCCCAGCTTGCCGTTCAGGAAGGCACGGCGGGTGTACTCGCCGGGGGCGGCGGGGGCGGCACCGGCTGCGATGCAGCTTTCCACCAGCCGCCGGGCCACCGCACTGCCGCCGTGGCAGGAAAGCTCCACCACATCCTCGCCGGTGTAGCTGTGGGGAGCCCGGAAGAAGAGGGCCACGCCCTCGTCAAAGGCTTCCTCCCCTTCCATGAAATGCCCAAACAGAGCGGTGTAGCCCTTGGCATCTTCTACCCGCTTTGCCGGGTTGGCCGGGTGGAACACCTTTGCCGCCACGGCATAGCTCTCCGGGCCGGAAAGACGCACCACGGCAATGCCGCCTGCGCCGGGCGCGGTTGCAATGGCCGCGATCGTTGAATGTTCCATGTTGGTGCTCTCCCTCCGCTCTCAAATCAGAATTATTGTATCACGAAGCGACGAAAAAGGAAAGAGACAAAAAGCCCCCCTTCCAGTTTTCCACCGGAAAGGGGGCAGCATTGGTGCAAAAACTCAGCGAGGTTTACAGTTCGATCTTGCCAAAGCTGAAATCGGCAAAATCATCCACGCGCTCGGTGCGCTTGGGTGCCACGGGTGCGGCAGTTTCTGCGTCACGGGGAGCATAGGTGCGCTCGGGCACGTTGGAAGGACGGGGACCGCGGCTGCCTGCGGGACGGCCATTGCGGGGACCGCCATTCCGGGGGCTGCTGCCGCGTCCGCCGCGGAAGCCGCCATTGCGGTTGCCGCCGGGGCGGCGGCCATTGCCCCGCGGGCGGCGCTCGCCGTAGGTGTTGTCGGTCTGGGCATCGGGAGCAGTGGAGTAGATGACCACACGGCGGTCACGGCCTTCCCCCTTGCTCTCGCTGCGCACACCCTCCATCTTGCCAATGGCAGAGTGGATGATGCGGCGCTCGTAGGGGTTCATGGGCTCCATGGCAAAGCTGCGGCCGGTCTTGCGCACCTTGTTGCCAATGCGCTGTGCCAGCACGGTCAGGTCATTCTCACGCTTGTCGCGGTAGCCGGCCACATCCAGGCCCAGCTTGATGTAATCGCCTTCCAGACGGTTGGCCACCAGGCTTGCCAGATAGGACAGGCTCTCCATGGTCTCGCCGCGGCGGCCGATCAGGGCACCCAGCTTCTCGCCATCCAGACGGATGATGGTAGCCTCGCCCTTCTGCACGGCGCTGAAGGTAACATTCTCCACGCCCATCAGGGCAATGACTTCCTTCAGGTAGTCCACAGCGGCCTTGACTTTGGCGTTCTCTTCGATATTGATGGGAACTTCCGGCTCCTCACCCTCTGCGGCGGGGTCAGCAGTCTCCTCAGCAGGAGCGGCCTCCTCTGCCACAGGGGCAGCGGCAGGCTCCTCGGCCTTGGGTTCCTCAGCGGGAGTTTCCTCCACAACAGGCTTTCCCTCAGGCTCCACCTTCTCCTCCACCACGGGAGCGGCCGGGGCATCGGGCTCTTCCACGCTCACACGCACCTTGGCGGGGGTGGTCTTCAGGCCCAGAAAACCAGTTTTCTGGGGCATTTCGAGCACTTCATAGCTCACATTCAGGTCGTCGGCCTGCACGCCCAGCAGGGCGCAGGCTTTTGCGCGGGCTTCATCGACCGTCTTGCCGGTCGCTTCCTGAGTACGGATCATAACCGTCAATCCTCCTTCTTGTTTTCCAGCTCGCTCAGCGGAACGGTGCGCTCGTCCTTATAGCGCTCCTCATCCAGCTTGCGGGCATACTCCAGGCGGCGCTTGTTCATTTCGCTGGCGGAGATATTCTTCTCCACGACCTCGCCGGTCTTTTCATCCGTGACCTTGATGGTGGTGCTCTTTACACCGCGCTTCTGCTCCTTCTTGCGGGCAGCCATCTCGGCGGCGACCTCTGCCTTCATCTTCTCGGGGTCGTAGATCTTCTTCATCACCAGGCTCTGCACGGTCATCAGGATGTTGGAAACAACGTAGTACAGAGAGAAAGCGCTGGGCACGGTGAAGCAGAAGAAGACGTACATCAGCGGCATCATATACATGGTCAGCTTCATGCTGCCCTGCATCTCCTGGCCGCTGGCCTTCATGCTGATGTGGGTGGACAGGAACATGGTCACGATCGCCAGGACCGGGAGGATCAGCAGGGGCAGATTCTCTGCAGCCAGGCTGTACTGGGGCACACGGGTCAGGTCGATGCCAAAGAAATCCATGTGCTGGCCGAACTCGGTGATGGTAGCCACCTGATCCGGGGTGAAGCAGGAGGAAACGGTGCTCTCGCCTGCAATGACCTGTGCAATGATGTTGGTGTCGCGGGTCACAGTGGTAAAGCTGATACCCATGGCAGTCAGGGCCTCACCTGCGGCGGTCAGGGCATCGGCACCAATGTGGAAGATGCGCTGCAGCGGGCGGTACACCACCTCGATAACGCCGAACATGACCAGGAAGTTGACCAGCATGGGCATACAGCCTGCGGTGGGCTTGTAGCCCTGCTCCTGCAGCTTCATCAGCTCTTCCTGCTGCTTTTCGGGCTTGTCGCGGTACTTTTTCTGGATCTCGGCCACCATGGGCTGGAAAGCGCTCATGCGGGCCATACTCTTCTGCTGGTTGAGCTGGAGGGGGATCTTGATCACGGTGATGAGCAGGGTGAACAGGATGATGTCCCAGCCGTAGTTGGGGATCAGCTTGTAGATCCACTCCATTACATAGCCCAAGGGCCAGCCCAGGATGTACAAAGGATTCATAGTTTCGTCCATTCTGCCCCGCCTGTGGTGCGGGACGTTTAGATTTTTATGAGAAGGACACCCCGCCCACAGTGCGGAGCGTCACAAGAAGCATAAGAACGGATTCAACCTCTCAGTCAACGCCTGCGGCGTTGCCAGCTCCCCTAATAGGGGAGCCCTTGGCAAAACCGTCAACTGGATCGGGCTGCCAAAGCCTCCCCTACCAGGGGAGGTGGCATTGCGAAGCAATGACGGAGAGGTTGTACAAAGGAGCCGTGTATCATAAGCACGCTGCTTAACTGTGCCGCCCCCGGAACAGCTTTGCCGGGGACAGTCTCCGCTCCGGGCTCACCCAGCGGCCTTTGGGCGGCACCGGGTCAAAGCCCCACTGGCCAAGCGGATTGCACCGGGCGATGCGCCAGGCGGTGAGCAGCAAGCCCTTGATGCAGCCATGGGTCTGGATGGCTTCTATGCCATACTGGCTGCAGGTGGGGGTAAAGCGGCAGTTGCGGCCCAGCCCCGGGCTGATAAAGCGCTGGTAGAACCGGATGGGCGCACAGAGCGCGTTCCGGCAGACGCGGGAGACGGGATTCACTGTTTTGCGGCCCGGTCTGCAGGCGGGACCGTGGCCGGGGGCTTTGCGCCCGGCTGCTTTGCCTTGTCGGGCAGGCCGGCCTGGGCAAAGAGCCTGGCCACCACTTCGCTGAGCTGCCAGCTCTTCAGGCGGGGGTCATGCCCCGGGCCACGAACACCAGATCATAGCCACCGATGTTCTGATCCAGGTGCTCATCAATGGCAGCCTTCATCACGCGGCGGGCGCGGTTGCGCTGGACGGCATGGCCGATCTTTTTGGTGGCTGTCAGGCCCACGCGGGTCTTTTTGCCGCGGGTCTTGAGCACATACAGCACCAGCGCCGGGTTCACATAGGACTTGCCGCGGGCATACACGCGGCCAAACTCGCTGTTGCGGCGGATGGGACGATAGCGCACTGCTCCGTCGCCTCCTTTTCGGTTAAAAAATCGCAGAACTTCCCTAAAGGCAAAGTTCAAAATTCAGTATAGCAAAAAAACGCCGACATGAAAAGGCTGTCCGGGCGTTTTTTGTGCCAAATCTTTTGCCAAATTTTTAGTCATTCCGCGCGCAGAACGTCCAAAATAAGAAAAAGACCGCCAATTCTGGATCAGCAGTCTTTTGTGCGCATGTTCAATTCTGCGCCGGATCCCTGGCAAAGCGGGATCAGACGGTCAGGCTCTTGCGGCCCTTAGCACGGCGAGCATTGATGACCTTGCGGCCGTTCTTGGTGCTCATGCGGGTCAGAAAGCCATGAACTTCCTTGCGATGACGCTTCTTGGGCTGAAAAGTTCTCTTCATGGTTGTATCCTCCGTAAAAACTCGTCCCCGGTAATGGGGTATTTCTGGTCCCAAATTGGGGACAGGCTTGCAATTCAACAGTATATCGCACACTATCCCCTTCTGTCAAGCGTTTTTTTCACTTTCCAGCAAACTTTTTTCAAATTTCTTTGTGAAAAAGCTTTCAACTTTTTCACCGGTTCTCCGTGGAAAACTTTTCTTCTACCATATCTTGTGGCCAAAAACCGTCTTGGACACAAGAGCCGCGAGGGCACGATGGAGCGTCTTTTCTTATGTATTATAAATTACATTATAGAATATAGACGCAGGGAGATTTTTGTGGTATACTAACGGGGTATCAGCAGCATTGTTGAAAACTTCGACCAATTCAATGGAGTGGATGTTTTATGGATTCTTTCAAGGACGTTTTAGAGGCCGCCCAGGCATACTGCAAAACGCAGATGGCCGAGCCGACCTATAATCTCTACATCGACGGACTTGAGCCCATCAGCTTTGAGGACTCGAGCCATATCACCCTGTCGGTGCGCAACGATTTCATCTGCAAGATCGTCACCGACCGCTACCTCGGCCTGCTGAAAGAGGCCTTCAAGACCGTGCTGGGCTTTGACGTGGACATCACGCTGGTGGTGCCCAGCACCCCGCCCCATGAGGTGGTGCTGGCCCAGCAGTACGAGGCAAACCCTGCCTCGCCCCAGGGCAATTACGAGTTCACCTTCGAGAACTTCATCAAGGGTCCCTCCAACCAGTTTGCGTTTGCTGCGGCGCAGGCGGTTGCGGCCAACCCCTCCGGAGCCTATAACCCGCTGTTCATCTACGGCGGCTCCGGTCTGGGCAAGACCCATCTGCTCACGGCCATCCAGACCGAGATCAAGCGCACCCACCCCGATTTTGTTATCATGTACGTTACCTGCGAGCAGTTCACCAACGAGCTGATCGCCGCCATCCGCGCCGGCAGCACCGAGGACTTCCGGATGAAGTACCGCGTGGCTGACCTGCTGCTGGTGGATGATATCCAGTTCATCGCCGGCAAGGAATCCACCCAGGAGGAGTTTTTCCACACCTTCAACTCCCTGCACGATGCCCACAAGCAGATCGTGATCGCCTCTGATCGCCCGGCCAAGGAGATCAAGAGCCTGGAAGAGCGCCTGCGCACCCGCTTTGAGTGGGGCCTGACCGCCGATGTCCAGCCGCCTGATTTCGAGACCCGCGTGGCCATCGTCAAGCGCAAGGCCGAGCTGCTCCACCTGGATCTGCCCGAGGATGTGGCGGAATTCATCGCCAACCACCTGAAAAACAATATCCGCCAGCTGGAGGGCGCAGTGAAAAAGCTGAACGCCTACTACATGCTGGAGGGCATCCAGCCTGTCATCAGCGTGGCACAGAATGCCATCAAGGACATCCTCAACGAGACCCAGCCCGTGCCCGTGACCATCGAAAAGATCGTGGGCGAGGTCTCCCGCACCTTCAACGTCTCCCCTGCCGACATCCGGGGCACCAAGCGGAACGCCAACGTTGCATCCGCCCGCCGCGTGGCGATCTATATCCTGCGCGAAGTCACCGGCATGAGCATGGAGGAGATCGGCCGGGAGTTCTCGGGTCGTGACCACTCCACCATCGTCTACTCCCTCAAGACCATGGAGCGGGACATGAAGAACGACCAGCACCTGCGCGAGACCGTGAGCGACATCATCAAGAATGTGAAGGCTTAACGCACCAGAGCCGGTGTAAAAGTCATACTCATTCAGGGGTCAAACCCCAAAATATGGGGAGAAAGAGGAACAAAAAGGGGAAAATAGACCTAGATATTGTGGTGAAAGGCCGAAACTTTCCACTCTTTCCACATGGTTTTCAACATTCAACTTCCGTTTTTCACAGCGGATGTGGAAAGAGCCACCGCTCTCCCCGATTCAACATTTCATTCACAGTTCCTCAACATCTCCGTGGAAAACCAAATCCCCGCATCCCGGCAAGGGTTTGCAGAGTTTTCCACATCTTCCCCACCCCCTACTACGATTACTACAACAAGTTCAATAAAGAAAACAGGTTTTTGCATCGGATTCCATGAGGAACGACAGCAAAACAGACGCAAAAAAGGAGAGAAGAAGATTTGAACATCATCTGCGACAAAACTCTTCTGAGTGCAGCCATTGACGGCGTATCCAAAGCAGTCACTCTGCGCTCTACCATCCCGGTACTGGAGGGCATTTTACTGAAGGCAGAAGGCTTCCAGCTGACCCTCACCGGCTACGACCTCGAAATGGGCATCGTGACCACCATCGAAGCCAATGTCAAAGAACCCGGTGAGATCGTGCTGAACGCCAAGCTGCTCAGCAGCATGATCAGCCGGATGCCGGCAGGCCAGATCACCATCCAGTCTGCCGATAATGGCAAAACCACCATCCAGAGCGGAGTGGCGCAGTTCGAGATCCAGTCCATGTCGGCCACCGATTTCCCCGAGCTACCCAACACCGGCGCCGAGGAGACCCTGACTATCAAGACCGGCGTGCTCCGCGATATGATCGACCGCACCCTCTACGCTGTCAGCCAGGATGAAAAAAAACCTGCGCATACCGGTGAACTTTTTGAGATAGAGCCGGATAAAATAACCATCGTTGCACTGGACGGCTACCGTCTGGCCATCGTGGAGCGGCCCGTCACTGCAGTCAAGGACATCCGCATCATCGTCCCCAGCAAGACCATGACCGAAGTGTCTCATCTGCTGCCCAACGACGACGAAGAGCCGGTCCACATCTGTGCCAACCGCCGCTACGTCGTGTTCATGACCGCTGGCTACACCATCATGAGCCGCCTCATTGAGGGCGAGTTCCTCAACTATCACAATGTCATTCCGGCAGGCAGCCGCACCCGGGTGACCATCGACACCAAGGAGTTCATCGAGACCATCGAGCGCGCTTCTCTGATTATTACAGAGCGTTTAAAAAATCCCCTCCGCATCACTTTTACAGAGGGTAAAGTCGTCGTCCGCTGCCAGACCAATCTGGGCCGCGTCGTCGATGAGTTCAACGCCGAGTGCGAGGGCGACGAGGTGGAGATCGGTTTCAACAACCGCTACCTGTTGGACGCGCTGCGCAATGCCCGCACCGAGAAAGTGCGGATGGAGATCAGCGGCCCGCTGAGCCCGGTGAAAGTGCTGCCGGTGGAGGGCAATGACTTCCTGTATCTGGTTCTGCCCGTCCGCTTCAAAAACGACTGAGAGGCGTAATAAAATGCAAAAGATCCTCATCCATACCGAATTTATCAAGCTGGACGCCCTGCTGAAATATGCGGGCCTGTGCGAGACCGGCGGCGAAGCCAAGGAGCTCGTTCAGGGCGGGGCCGTGAAGGTCAACGGCGAAGTCTGCACCATGCGCGGCAAGAAGTGCCGCCCGGGCGATACCGTGGAGCTGGACGGCCAGACCATCGAGATCGGGATGGGCGGCTGATGCGGCTGCTCTCTCTCGAAGTCGAAAATTACCGGAACATCGCCTCGGCCAGCCTGACGCCGGGCCGGGAGCTGACTGTCATCTGCGGCAACAACGGCCAGGGCAAGACGAACCTCCTGGAAGCCATCTGGCTGCTTACCGGCGGCAAGAGCTTCCGGGGCGGCAAGGACGCAGAGCTGGTGCGCCGGGGCGAACCCTTCGCCGTACTCAAAGCGTCCACCCTCCGCGCACAGCAGGAAGAGCAGGAAAAGGAAGAGCCTAACCGCGTCCGCCTGACGGTGGGCGCGCCGGACTCTCCCCGCCCGGGCCGGACAGTCTCGGTGAACGGGGGCGCAGTCAAGCGGGCGGCCAGCCTTGCGGGCAGCTTTCCGGCGGTGGTTTTCGACCCCGGACACCTGAGTCTCGTGAAGGGCGCGCCGGAAGGGCGGC
>ENA-OPYX01000207-OPYX01000207.1-human-gut-metagenome-genome-assembly--contig:-NODE-207-length-35067-cov-3.822210_pt1 | contig 35067 bp, 36 predicted proteins | sample MGYA00242639_ERZ504486 | MGnify/ENA primary metagenome ERZ504486 (study PRJEB26092, sample SAMD00036296) | human gut metagenome | host: Homo sapiens | study: EMG produced TPA metagenomics assembly of... | reverse complement strand
TTAAGAACGTTACAGATTTCGGTGCATTCATCGATCTGGGCGGAGCAGACGGACTTCTTCACATCTCCGAAATGTCCTGGGGCAGAGTAGAGAACCCGAAGAAAGTATTCACTGTTGGCGATAAAGTTAAAGTTCTTATCAAAGAAATCAACGGAGAGAAGATTGCACTTTCCCTTAAATTCCCGGAAGCAAATCCATGGCTCACAGCAGCTGAGGACTTCGCTGTAGGAAACGTAGTAAAAGGTAAAGTTGCACGTATGACAGACTTTGGTGCATTCGTAGAGCTTGCACCTGGTGTAGATGCACTCCTTCACGTATCCCAGATTTCCAGAGAGCACGTTGCCAAACCTGCAGATGTACTGTCAATCGGACAGGAGATCGAAGCTAAGGTTGTTGACTTCAACGGAGAAGACAAGAAGATCAGCCTGAGCATGAAAGCTCTTGAGGCACCGGCTGAGGAAGCTGCAGAAGAATAATAACAGACAACAAAAATAGTTGTGTTGAATAACAGAGACTGCCGGATGGAAAGCTGCTTGCTGAATATCCGGCAGTTTTGTTGACAGAAGGGATAACAAGAATGCTCGAAGAAGGAATATTCGATATACATTGCCACATTGTGCCAGGAGTGGATGACGGAGCTGCGGATATTGAAGAAACAAGAAAATTATTGGAGATGGAATATAAGCAGGGAGTGAGAAACATTATTCTGACGCCTCATTTCCGTTTTCAGATGTTTGAGACACCTCTGGAAAAAGTACAGAGACAATTCCGGCTTGCAGAAGAGGCGGCAGCAGATATCAGTAAAGATCTGCATCTTTACCTCGGATGCGAATTTCATGCAAATATGGAGATGCTTCCTATGCTTCGTGAGAAAAAAGTTGCTACCATGGCTGGTTCCAAGGTATGTGCTGGTAGAATTCTCTCACAATTCAGAGGCATCCTATATCAGAGAACGCCTGTCTGCAATGCTTTCCGGCGGGTACAGACCCATTGTTGCACATATTGAACGATACGAAGCGACACGCACAGATCTGGACTTTGTAGAAGAACTGACAGAGATGGGAGCTTATATGCAGATCAATGCAGACAGCATTGTGGGAAAATGCGGCGTTTTTTACAAAACGCTATTGTCAGAAGCTGATGAAGAATGACCTGGTTCATTTTGTAGGTTCTGACTGCCATGACAGCAGTAAAAGAATTTCCAGAATCGGGGAAGCCTATAGTTATGTAATAAAGAAAATGGATACAGACTATGCGAAACAGCTTTTCATTCGAAATCCACAGAAAATCATAGATCAGAAAATTTGATGGATTTTGACCGAGTCAACTTTGTGGTCAGATTTTAAAGAATTTCAAAGAATAATGTCACTCGCAATTGACTTTTTATACGTACTACGGTAAAATGTATACGGTTTATGTAAAACTGTAACTGTCTGCTGTAAAATAAATCAGCCGGATAATTACGAAAACTACAATGAAAAAGGGAAAAGGAAAATATCAGATGTTAGACAATTTGAACAGCAAATTTGAGAGCAGCAGGGTGCAGGCACTTGATGTCAATGACGATGAAGTTGAAATTGATTTACTGGAAATATTTCATGCACTCAGAAAGAAAATTCTGCTGGTACTGATGGTTGCTCTTGTAGGTGGCTGTATCGGAGCTGCATGTACACAGTTCCTGATGACACCAATCTACAGTTCAACATCCAGTATGCTTGTTCTCTCAAAGGAAACCACGCTGACATCTCTGGCGGATCTGCAGTTAGGTGCCAGTCTGACAAGTGATTACACAGTACTGATCACAAGTACCCCTGTACTGGAACAGGTAGTTACAAATCTGAACTTGGATATGACAGCGGAGGATCTGAAAGAGGATGTAACGATTAATAATCCGACAGATACCCGTATCCTTGAGATTACTGTTGATAATCCGGATTCTACAATGGCTAAGAAGATCGTAGATGAGATTGCGAATGTTTCCTCATCCTATATCGGAGACAAGATGGAAGTTATTCCGCCTAAGATCATCGAAGTTGGTAAGATTGCTACAGAGAGAACTTCTCCAAGTGTAATGAAGAACTCAGCAATTGGCTTCTTACTCGGATTTCTTGCATGTGCGGCAATCGTGGTTGTATACGCTGTAATGGATGATACTATCAAGACAGAAGAAGATATTGAGAAATATCTCGGTGTTTCTGTACTTGCTAAGGTTCCTGACAGAAAAGACTACGTAAACATGAAGAACAAGAAACCAAAGAGCAATAAGAAGAACAAGAAGCGTCGCTAGAGTAATGGAGGAATCTGAGCAATGAAGAAACTCAATTTAACAGATAAAAGAAAACCGGACTATTTCTACAGCGAGGCGATTAAAACGCTGCGTACAAATATCCAGCTGTCCGGTCAGAGCATAAAGGCAATTCTGGTTACAAGCTGTTTTCCGAATGAAGGCAAGAGTGATGTAGTACTCAGCCTTGCACAGGAGCTTGGAAGCATCGGTAAGAAAGTGCTTCTTCTGGATGCGGATATCAGAAAGACTGCTTATGCAGGACGACTGGGAGTAGAAGAAGAGGTCAAGGGTCTTTCCCAGCTTCTCAGTGGGCAGGTAGGACTGCAGGATATTATCTATGAGACGAATTTCCCGAATATGGACATTATATTCGGAGGTCCGGCTGCACCAAACCCTTCAGGACTTCTCAGCGAGAACATTTTCAAGGTTTTTCTGAAAGAAGTCAGGGAATATTACAATTACATACTGATTGACACACCGCCGATCGGAACTGTAATCGATGCTGCGGTAATCGGCAGATGCTGTGATGGAGCGATCTTCCTGATCCAGCCAGGCAGCGTTAGATACAGAGATGCACAGAAGGCATTTGCACAGCTTGAGAGAAGCGGATGCCGTGTTCTGGGAGCTGTTATGAATAAGATAGACACCAGTGGCGACAAATATTACTCTTCTTACTACAAACATTATGGTGAATACTATCGCAGAAGCGATGATGAGTCCCAGAAATAATATCGCTGTCTGATAATCGCTCAGATGTGATATCATAACCATAATTAACAGTAAAGGAAAATTGGGAAAAGTGAGCAGAAATAAGAAGAGAAAAGGGAAAAAGACAAATATTTTGCTGGGTTTTATCTGTATTATCCTGGTGGGGGTTCTCGGTACAATTCTTGTGATGAGCTATAATACAGAGCAGGAAGAAACCAAACGTCTGACAGAACTTGCAGGTAACCAGCAGAGCGGAATCGAAGATTATGAAGCAGTAAAGGAACACGCTGCACAGTTAGAGAAGGCATCCTCCGAAGATGAGAATACAGAAGATGCTGATAACAGTGAGACAAAGAAGAGCAAGAAGAAAGAAGACACAGCCGGGGAAGAGGATGCAGAGGAGACTGCACAGGCAGAAGATACTGCTGAAGCAGAAGCACCGAGAACAATTTCCGGTATCGTATGCTGGGGAGATGATCTGATCAATGGTGAGGAATCCAACACATATTCCTATATGGCAGTGCTTCAGAAACTTCTGACAGACAACGGATATAACCTGACAGTGATTAACAAGACCCTTCAGGGCGGCGGTACACTTTCCATGATGAAGATGGCCGGTGTAAGTGATGAGACTCTTCAGGGATATATTGCGAAACATCAGCAGACTGCAAATGGTGCGCAGCTGAATGTAACAGAGACAGGAATCCGTGATCTTACAGATGAACAGACTACCAGAAATGATATGGACTGTGTACCTGTCATCTTCATGGGATACTATGGCGGATGGAATCATGATCCTGCAGAGCTTGCTGAGCAGCAGGAACAGATTTTAAATACATTCCAGAACAAAGAACAGTTCATTGTTGTGGGAACACGCCCTATGGATGGAAGCGTGACTTCTGAAGCACTCGATCAGGTGCTCAGCGAGAAGTGGGGCGAACATTATATCAGTCTTGCAAATGTGACACAGCAGCTGTCTGCTACTTATGAAGCACAGCAGGCTATGGCAGAGGCAGTGTTCCAGAAATTGCAGGAGCTTGGCTATATCAGCCAGAGCTGAATAAACGATTGAAGGAATGAAAATGAAAAAAACAGCAAAAGAAGCTGCGAGACAACGAAAGATTTATATGATTCTGATAATTATCCTGATCATAGTTCTTACAGTTTTGGGCGGCGGGTATTATTTTATGATGCAGACAAAAGCAGCATCCCAAAAGACAAGCGGCAAGAACAGTGATGACCAGAGTCGGACGAGCCAGACATCAGGCAGTGACACGGTGGAATATAAGGGCGGGACATATAAATATAACGATCATCTCAGCAACTACTTATTTCTAGGAATTGATACAAGAAATTCGGTAGATACCTATCAGACACAGGAAGACGCCGGTCAGGCAGATGCGATTTTTGTGGTTTCCATGGACAGGGCAACAGAAGAAATTAAGGTGCTCTTTATTCCAAGAGATTCTATGACGGAGATTGAAGTTTTCAATCCATCCGGTAAAAGTCTCGGAGAGTCAACAGACCACATCAATATACAGTACGCATTTGGTGATGGCAAGCAAAAAAGCTGTGAACTGATGAAGACAGCAGTATCCAATCTGCTGGACGGACTGCCGATTCAGGGATATTGCTCCATGAATATGGATGGTATTCCGGTGATTACGGACTTTGTAGGTGGAGTTCAGATCACAGTGCCTGACAACAGCCTTGAGGATACATATCCGGAATTTAAAGAGGGTGCTGTTGTTAATATTACAGGTGAAAACGCAGAAAAGTTTGTACGATATCGAGACACTGACAAGACCCAGAGTGCTCTGGTCCGTCAGGAGAGACAGAAAACCTATCTCCAGGCATTAATTCAGAAAGCGCAGGAGAAGGCAGGAGAGGATGCCGGATTTGTGGCAGACCTCTATGACAGTATTAAGAGCTATACAGTTACAAACATGGGAAATGACATATTTGCGAAGTTGCTTACAGCATCCGGAAATGGCATCACTGATACAGAGACTGTACCAGGTGAGGGAAAGCAAGGTAAGAACTTTGATGAGTATCAAGTAGACAAAGATGCTCTGTCGGACTTGATTATTTCCATGTTTTATGAGAAAATTCAATAAACCGGTTAGAAGACAGCCGGTTTGGAATAAACTGTATGGTGGCAAATAGTCATTAGTACTGTTATTATTACTCAGAGATAATTCGTACAGACTTCCTGTACGATTATCAATATAAAAAATAATCCAAAAAGGAGAGGTGCATTATGAAACTTGCAAAGAAATTCATGACACTTGCTTTAGCAACTGCCCTTGGAGTAGGATGTGCTACTGTAGGTGTCAGTGCAGCAGGAAGCCGCACAAGCGCAATTACAGTATCTGCTGAACAGTCTGCAATCTATGAAGTTGTTCAGAAGATCGAAGAAACAGAAGGATTTGCTGATCTGCAGGCAGAACTGCCGGCAGTAGCTGACGCTTTCAAACAGGTTAACGAAGGTAAAATGGAAGTAGCTGGTTTCGTTGACGTTCTGAAAACTCTTGCAGAAGAGACAACAGACGAAGAAGTAAAGCTGCTATCGAAGAACTCGTTGAGAAACTCGACGGAAAAGATTTCGTTACAGGTTTTGATGAATTCAAAGTACTTGATGCAGACAAAGCAGAGAAGAATGCTGATGGCAAATACGAAGTTGAGATTGCTGTTCCAAGCATCACAGATACTATGGAAAACATCCAGCTTGTAGTTTACAGCAAAGAAGATGCAAAGAAATGGCAGATCGTTGATCCTATCAGCGTTGACAAAGAGAACAAAACTCTTGAAGTTGCATTAGATGATGGTGCTTTCTTCACTGTTGTTGCAGATGCTGAATAATTATTCGGTAATTCAGAAATAAAATGCAGCCGCCAGAAATGGCGGCTGTTTTTGTGGTCTGGAAAAAGTTATTGTATACTTTGCTTTCAGTAATACGAAATGTTTTAAACAGAAGATATTGACAAATTATGTAGAACTATGTAGAATAACCTATAGCGAAAACATAGATTTATGAAAACAGGGAGAGAAGAAAAAGAAAAATATGTATAGAAAAAGTTCTAAAGGTTGGCTGAAGCATTTTGATTTTATATTAATTGATTTAATCAGCCTGCATCTGGCATTCGTTTTATCATATGTTTGTCGTCATGGGATAGGAAATCCGTACAAGAATTTATTATACAGAAATATGGCATTTATGTTGACATTTATCGATTTTTTTGTGGTATTTCTGTTTGAGACTTTAAAAGGCGTATTGAGACGGGGATACTATCAGGAACTGGCTGCGACGGTTAAACACGTGATTCTGGTAATGCTTCTGGCAGTTTTATATTTATTTACAATTCAAGAGGGAACCTCTTTTTCCAGGTCAGTTTTGTATTTTACAGCTGTGTTCTATATAATATTTGCATATGTGACAAGGATTTTGTGGAAGAAACATTTGCAGAAAAGAATGGAAAATGGAGGCGACCGTTCACTTCTGATTATTACAAGCAGTGATATTGCTGCTGAAGTGGTACGCAGCATGCAGGAACATAATTACCAGCGATTTAATTTGGTTGGAATTGTGCTTGTGGACAAAGATATGAAAGGACAAAAGATAGAAGGAATTCCTGTTCTGGCAAATGAAGAAGATGCGGCAAATTATGTCTGCAGAGAATGGATTGATGAAGTTTTTCTTGTGATTTCTGAAAAATACCCTTATCCACAGAAGCTAGCAGATCAGCTGTTAGAAACAGGTGTAACGGTGCATTTAAATCTGGCAAAGATGGCAGATGCGATAGGAAAGAAGCAGTTGGTAGAGAAGCTGGGCGATTATACAGTATTGACAACCAGCATAAACTATGCAACTGTGAAGCAGGCAGTTATGAAGAGAAGCCTGGATATTATAGGTGGATTGGCAGGATGTATTTTGACAGGAATAATTTTCATATTTGTGGCACCTGCAATCTATATTCAGTCGCCAGGTCCGATTTTCTTCTCACAGGTTCGAGTGGGAAAGAACGGCAAGAAGTTTAAGATGTATAAATTCCGCAGTATGTACATGGATGCCGAGGAGCGGAAAAAAGAGCTGATGAAAGACAACAGAGTTGAAGATGGTATGATGTTTAAGCTGGAATTCGATCCACGTGTAATAGGAAATAAAGTCTTGCCAAATGGAGAAAAAAAGACTGGTATTGGTAATTTTATTAGGAAAACAAGCCTGGATGAATTTCCACAATTTCTTAATGTACTAAAAGGAGATATGTCACTGGTAGGCACAAGACCACCGACACTGGATGAATGGGAGAAGTATGAACTGCATCATCGAGCACGACTTGCGATAAAACCAGGGATTACTGGTATGTGGCAGGTGAGTGGGAGAAGCGATATTACGGATTTCGAGGAAGTTGTGAAACTGGATATGAAGTATATTGCGAATTGGAACTTTGGATTGGATATTAAGATTTTGATTAAGACGGTGGCTTCGGTTTTGAGACATGAAGGGTCGATGTGAGTGAAAGACCGGAAGTGGAGAATAGTTGGTAGAAGAGGGGACAATGGAAGAGAAATTTAGAGTGGCGATGTTTGGGCAAAAGCGTCTGTCTAGAGAAGGCGGGATTGAGATTGTTGTAAAAGAACTTTGTACTAGAATGGCACAGGCTGGATGTCAGGTGACCTGCTATAACAGAGCGGGGCATCATGTGAGTGGCGCTGAGTATGATGATAAAACAGAATATGAAGGGATTTGTCAGAAGTCGGTTCCTACTATTGAAAAAAAAATGGGTTGGCCGCAGTATCTTCTTCTGCTTTTGCTGCAGTTTATAGTGCGTTTGGAAAATATGATGTGGTACATATCCATGCAGAAGGACCAGCGTTTTTTTTCATGGTTGCCGAAATTGTTTGGAAAAAAGAGTAGTCGTTACGATTCATGGCATTGACTGGCAACGTGAAAAATGGAAATCTGGTTTTGGATCAAAATTTATCCATCAAGGTGAAAAAAATGCTGTGAAATATGCGGATGAAATTATTGTTTTGAGTAAAGGAGTCCAAGACTATTTCTCAAAAATATATGGTCGAGAAACATGTTTTATTCCGAACGGTGTGAATAGACCAAAACTTCGGGAAGCTGAGATGATTTCTAAAAAGTTCGGGATAAGCAAAGATTCTTATATTTTGTTTCTGGGAAGGCTGGTACCAGAGAAAGGTATTCGGTATCTAGTTGAGGCATTTAAGCAGGTAAAAACCGATAAAAAACTTGTGATAGCCGGAGGTTCCAGCGATACAAATTCGTTTATGAAGGAGTTGCAGGAACTGGCAAAAGCAGATGACAGAATCATTTTTACAGGATTTGTTCAAGGACAATTGCTAGATGAGTTATACAGTAATGCTTACATTTATACACTTCCTTCAGACTTGGAGGGAATGCCGCTGAGTCTTTTGGAAGCGATGAGTTATGGAAACTGTTGTGTGGTCTCAGATATTCCGGAGTGTACAGAGGTCGTCGAAGATAAGGCTTTGATTTTTAAAAAGGCAGATATAAACGATCTTAGGGATAAATTGCAGAGTACCTGTGATTATCCGAGAATGGTGACGAAATTAAAACAGCAGGCGGCTGATTTTATCTGTAAGAAATACAACTGGGATGATGTTGTGGAGGAAACAATGCAGTTGTATAGAAGAGTGAGAAAGTGATATATGAGGTTGAGAATATGAGAGTTCTTTTTATAAATAATCTCATTTAACCAAAAGAAGGCAGTGAGATATGATATTTATCATGTGCTTGAAAAGTTGCATCTTGTTCATCTGTTTGGTAATAACTTATTTACATATATCTTTACAGCGGTTGCGGTCATTTGCGACTCTGCCGTGTTCTCAGTATGTGCAAAGTGGTTCTTAAACAAAATCGAATCTATCGTAAAAGAGAGAATAAACAATAGGAGAGTTAATCATGTCTGAAGAAAAGAAGTTAAATGGTACGGTTATCGTCACTTACCGCTGCAACGCTCGTTGCTCCATGTGTAACCGTTATAAAGCACCTTCCAAACAGGAAGAAGAAATCAGCATTGAGACCATCAAGAAGTTGCCGAAGATGTACTTCACGAATATCACTGGCGGTGAGCCCTTTATTCGTACTGACCTAAAGGATATCGTGCGAGAGTTATACAAGAAGTCTGACCGCATTGTCATTTCGACCAACGGTTTCTTTACAGACCGTATCGTTGATCTGTGCAAGGAGTTCCCGCAGATCGGTATCCGTATTTCCATCGAAGGTCTGGAGCAGACCAATAATGAGATTCGTGGTTTGCAGAACGGTTTCCAGCGTGGTTATAGCACGCTGAAAAAACTGCGTGAGATGGGCATGAAGGACGTTGGTTTTGGTATGACCGTCCAGGACAAGAATGCTCCGGATCTGGTTCCTTTGTACAAGATTTCCAACGAGATGGGCATGGAGTTTGCGACTGCTTCTTTGCACAATAGCTTCTACTTTGTTGAGGCAAAGAATATTATCCATGACCGCCCAATGGTTGCAAAGAACTTCGAGAATCTGGTTAATGAGCTTCTTCGTAGCAACAGCCCGAAAAAGTGGTTCCGTGCCTACTTTAACCATGGTCTGATTAACTACATCTACGGCCAAAAGCGACTGCTGCCTTGTGACATGAGCTTCGATACCTTCTTCATCGATCCGTATGGTGATGTTATGCCTTGCAATGGTACCAAAGATAAGGAAGTCATGGGAAATTTGAACATCCAGAGCTGGGACGAGCTGTGGAATAGCTTGCAGGCAGAGGAAGTCCGCAAGAAAGTTCGTTGCTGCGACCGTGACTGTTGGATGATTGGTTCAGTTTCTCCGGCTATGCACAAGTACATCTGGAAGCCTGCTACCTGGGTTTTGGTGCATAAGTTTAAGGCTCTGTTCACCAAGCATCCGTACTCTATGTACGAGCTGAAAATCTGCCGTGACTATCGTCAGGGGAAGGTCACCAGAGAGGAACTCGATAAGTGTAGCACATGTGACATGAACTGTGTTGTAAATAATGGATTGAGTGAAGCGAGTAAAGCACAGTTGGTTGGTAGAACCGGCGAAGAGATTGTTGATGCTGATATTGCGAAGCAGATGAAAGAGTAAGGGAGGATACACATGTCAAAACATGAGTTAAGCAAACTACAAGAGGCAGAACTGGATATTTTTAAGGAATTTATCCGTATTTGTCAAGAAAATCATTTAAGATACTTTATATGTGGAGGAAGCTTTTTGGGGGCAATCAGGCATAAGGGCTTTATTCCTTGGGATGATGATATCGATGTTGCAATGCCTCGACCCGATTTTGAAATATTCCTGCAAATTGCTCCTCGATTACTTCCAGAAGATTTGTATCTGAGTACATATAAACTCGGTGCAGAACACATCACTTTAGTTGCTATGATTATAAATAAGCATAAAGACTTTGTGTTAAATAATGCGGCAAAGCAAGTAAGAACCGGAGCGTGGGTGGATATTCTGGTTATTGATGGAGCACCTGAACCGGGATTGAAACGAAAGGCCTTTGGCATTGTGTATATGTACCATCGAATGATGAATCAGTTCGCACATTTCGATGAAATTGTGAATTTAAACAAGGCACGTCCGTGGTATGAAAATCTTGCCATTCAATTTGCACGGATTTCGAAGATTGAAAAACACCTTGATCCAGTCCGAGTGGGGGAGAGATTTCACAAGTTTCTTCAGGCGAATCCTTATGATACAAGTCGATATGTAGCAACATTTATGGGGGCTGCAAAGATGAATGAAATATTGCCTCGAGAAATATATGGCGAAGGAACAGACTATGAATTTGAAGGATTGAGCGTAAAGGGACCGGATCGATATAATGCGTATCTATCGCATTTTTACGGTTCCTATATGACACTGCCGCCATTGAATGAAAGAAATCGTCACAATGTGACAGTAAATAAGGGGGGGCAAGAACTAATCCTTGTATTTTCATCAGCTTTCCATTTGCATACTATCCTGCTGATGGGAGGTGTGCTTAATGCCTGAGGTTAAAAATTACCCAGAATGGTGAGTTGCAAAAGATCCAACTTAATATCTTACGAGAATTTGATCTTTTTTGTCGTGAACATAATATTAAATATTATATCATTGGCGGTTCCGCCATTGGTTGCGTTCGTCACAAAGGTTTATTCCTTGGGATGATGATATCGATGTTGGTTTGTTTAGGAAAGACTATGATCGTTTTGTTGAATTAGCACATCAAAAGTGGAATGGTAAAATTCAAATTAGAAACTATAAGTTTACTGATGACTTTTACCATTGTCTGACACATGTGGTAGACACAAGCGTAACAGTGATTGATCATGCAAGAATCAAACCGGTGTATACAAACGTGTGGATTGATGTTAATCCTTTAGATGGATTCCCGAGGTTTGCAATTCGGAGAAAATTGCACTATATGCACCTTAGAACAATAAAAACACTGATTGTTCTATCTAAATTCGAAGCGCTCTTTGATATGAATAAAAGGAGAAGCAAGGTGGAGCAATTTGTGATATCTATTATAAAAAAAGTTAATTTCGCTCACCATTTTGATACGAAAAAATTGATTAGTAAGCTGGAAAATGGCCTAAGAAAATATGATGCAAGAAAAGAAAGGTATGTCGGCAATTTTCTTGGAAGATATAAGGAAAAAGAAATTATGCCGACGGAAATTTTTGACGAAACAATATTGATGGATTTCGAGTCATTGCAAGTGCCTGTTATGAAGGATTATGACACATATTTAAGGAATTTATATGGTGATTATATGCAATTGCCTCCGAAGGATGAACAAATTAATCGTCACGCTATGGAGATAATTTATAAATGAGGTTGATTGAAATATGTCAGAAGTTACTCGATTTAAAAAGGAAAACACAGAAAAGCAGCTGTCAAATAGTGAGATTAAGGAGCATCTATTAGAGATGCTTGTAGAGTTTGCAGAATTTTGTGACAAGAATGGACTGCGCTATTATTTATCGGGAGGAACTCTATTAGGGGCGGTTCGCCATAAAGGATTTATCCCGTGGGATGATGATGTCGATTTGATGATGCCAAGAAAAGATTACGAAAATCTTCTTTACCTTTGGCACGATGATCGTTATTGCCTGTCGAGCTGCGAAAAAAATAGGGATTACAATACACCCTTTGCACGTATATGGGATACTACAACAAAATTGCGTTGGACTGTCATTAATGAAAAAGAAATTGGCGTGTTTATGGATATTTTTCCGTTAGACGGATTCCCTACTGGAGATTTGCAGACAAAAATACATTTGATGCGTATTAAGATGCTCAGATCATTAGTAAATGCAGAAGTAAGACAGAAGTTTTTGAAAAATGAGAAATTCAGACTAATAAAGTTACTTTTAAGAAAACTGTTTCGTAAAAGCGGCAATCACTACGCTCAGAGACTAAATGTTGTAGCAAAAAAATATAAATTTGAATCATGTCAGTATGTTGGAGTAAAAACAACAACAGTTCATCTTTTTCGAGAAAAAAATCCAAAGTCTATTTATTCTGAAACAGTTTATTTGCCGTTTGAGCATTTATTTCTACCGGTACCCGTTGGTTATAATAAGTATCTAACGCACCTGTACGGAGATTATATGCAGTTGCCGCCAGAGAACGAAAGACATTCAAAGCATGAGTTCGTAATTTGGAATATAACCTCAGGGGGGGAAGATAACTTGCCTGTTTAAATATGTGATACCTCTTGAAGAAAAGAGGTGTGCATAATGGGAACATATCTGACATTAAAGAGGCTGGGAAAAGCTGATTGCGGAGAAAGAATGACTCAGGCAGAGAGTAGAAAGGTTCAACTGGATATGTTGGACTCATTAGCATCGTTTTGTGATAAGAATGGTCTACGGTATTTCCTGTCTGCGGAACTTTACTGGGGGCAATTCTGCGTCACGGATTTATTCCTTGGGAGGATGACATAGATGTGAATATGCCTCGGCCTGATTGTGAGAAGTTGATGGAACTGACTAAGGGCGTTTTGAACGGCTATACCTTGGCTGACCCGATATGGCTGGTTTTTCAATGGGTTGTGAATCTTACCGATTTTATAATCTTAATACTGTCGTGAAAAGTTATAGTGGTGGCGTCACAAAAAATGTCCAATTTACTACCCCATTTTTATCGATATTTTCCCCATTGAAGGTTTGCCGGACAGTAATTCTGCCACGAAGAGACATTACACAAAGCTAGTGTCTCTTCGGAAGATGTAACGCTCGTCGAGCTTGGAATATATGGTGGCAAAAAGTATGGCAGCTCATGTATTCCACGTGTTTAGCCGTATCCCAGTCTGGATGGTGGGATATCGGCGGTGGAGTCAACTGGTGCAGCAAGTGACCCAGAAATATAGCTTTGAGTTGTGTAATTATGAGGGTGTCATGACTGCACCGGTTCATACCACGGAGGAAAGGGGTAAAAAGAGTGACTATCTGGAAGTAATAGATGTAATATTTGAGGAAAAGCATTACCATGCACCCAAAAACTATGATACATATTTGACTCAGCTATACGGAAATTATATGCAGATACCGCCAAAGGAAGAGAAAAAGTCGCATCACGATTTTATATGTACTGGACAGTAAAAAAATAGTTTATTAGGAGGACAAACAAAATGGTTGTAGCATTGTTAACCGCAGCCGGAAGCGGAACCCGGATGCACCAGGACATTCCGAAGCAATTTATTCACGTTGACAACAAGCCAGTTATTATTCATACAATGGAAGCCTTCCAGAAGCATCCAAGCGTTGATGCCATTATGGTGGTTACAATCGATTCTTGGAGCGAGGTGCTTTGGGCCTATGCCAAACAGTTCAACATCACAAAGCTGCGCTGGGTTATTCCGGGTGGCACAACTGGTCAAGAATCAATTCGCAATGGTCTGGATGCTCTGATAAAAGAGCTTTCCTATGATGATATTGTCATGGTTCATGACGGTAATCGTCCGCTGGTATCGTCAGAAGTGATTTCCAATAGCTTGGTGACCTTTGCTGCACACGGGAGCGCTGTAGCGGTAATTCCATGCACGGAAGTCGTTTTCGAGAGTGATAACGGTATATCTTCCTGTGTTTCTACGGAAAGGGAAAAATTATTCCGGACACAGACACCTCATACTTACAAACTGGGTGAACTTCTTGATGCACATAAAGAAGCGGAAAAACGTGGACTGACTGGTATGGCAGCATCCTGTATGCTGATGAAAGAGCTTGGCAGAATGACATATTTTTCTAAAGGCTCTGAGGAGAATATGAAGATTACTACTTTGGAAGATCTTAAAATTTTCAAGGCACTGTTGCACACAAAGGAGGATGCTTGGCTGAAATGATCAAATATGATTCATCCTATTGGGAAGATGTTGATAGGGTATTGCAATGTGTTCCCAATCTTCAGAAAATTCATGGAAAATCAATCTTGATTACTGGGGGAACCGGTATGATTTGCTCCTCTCTTGTGGAACTGCTTTTTCACCTGAACGAGAAGTACAGCGCTAATATCCAAATTATTTTGGCGGGCAGAAGTCTGGAGCGAACTTGTAAGCGATTCTACAGGTGGGTCAATAAAACTGATTTTACCTTTGTTCAATATGATGCCACGGAGAAGCAGGAATTATCGATCTCAGTGGATTATATTGTTCACGGAGCCAGCAATGCAAGCCCTGCTGTCTATGTGAAAGAGCCGGTGGAAACGATTCTTGCAAACATTGTAGGGTTGCAAAGTCTGCTCTCTATGGCAGTGAAAATGAAGAGTGAACGAGTGTTGTATATCTCTTCCAGCGAAGTGTACGGCAATAAAGCAGAAAACCGACCCTATCAGGAAACTGATTATGGCTATGTGGACATATTGAATCCGCGTGCAAGTTATCCGTGTGCCAAACGGACTGCAGAAACGCTATGTATCGCATATGGTGAGGAGTATGGTCTAGATACTGTCATTGTTCGACCTGGGCACATTTATGGACCGTCTATTACGGACTCGGATTGTAGAGCATCTGCGCAGTTTACCAGAAATGCGGTTCGGGGCGAGGATATCGCGATGAAAAGTGCAGGACTGCAGCTACGCTCTTATTGTTACACGTTGGACTGTGCCTCGGCGATTCTGACCGTTTTATTGAACGGGGAAAAAGGAAATACTTACAATATTTCCAATAAGAATTCGGTTGTGACCATTGGCGATATGGCAAAGGCTCTGGCAAAGGCAGTCGGCAGACAAGTAGTCTATGAAAACGCCTCCGAGACGGAGATAAAGGGATATAATCTGATGTCCAATTCATCTTTGGATGCCGAGAAGCTGGAGGTCTTGGGGTGGAGGGCTGAGTTTGGCTTGCAAGAGGGCGCTGAGAAACAGTTGGATATTTCGAAGGGGGACCTTTGCCCCTTTAAGAGAATATGGAGGTATATAATATGCAGTATTATATAGATATTGGAAGAAAGAAGAGAAATACTGCAGGGGCAAAAGCTCCAAGAGATATTTCTGAGATATGTCGGCAGCGAGGAATGCATCGTTTTAGAATGCCTATGCTACCAACAGAATGCTGTAAACTTTATCAAAAATTGTGGATTCTGATAGTTGGCACATATTATTGGTGGAAACTAGAACACATGGTATCAGAGGGGGATATTGTGATTTATCAGCATCCGATGTATGGTAATCGGGTAGCAGAGAGATATATTCCCCATATTCAGAAGCGGAAAAAGGTTCAGTTTATCGCTGTGATTCACGATTTGGAATCTTTACGTAAGGGAATTGACGGCGTTATTTCCCAAAATCAAAAGACCAGCAATCTGGCAGATAATATCTTGTTGAAATATTTCGATGTGGTTATTTGTCATAATGATTATATGAAGCAGTATCTGATTAGTCAGGGTTTTGAAAAGGAAAAGCTGGTCAGTTTAAATATATTTGACTATCTGAATGGTTGTGGTAAGACTCAGCCATCGAAAGGAAAGGACTTTTCTATTGCAATTGCAGGAAATCTTGCACCCGGAAAATGTGCCTATATTTATGATATTTTTGGCGTAGATGGAACAAAAAATCCAGGACTGAGGGTTCATTTGTACGGTAGCAATTATGCAGAAATCAATCAGTGCGAAAATATGATATATCATGGCTCATTTTCACCAGAGGACTTGCCGGAACATTTGGAGGGAGCGTTCGGTCTGGTGTGGGACGGAACTTCTGCGGAGACTTGTATCGGCAACACGGGAGAATATTTGAAGTACAACAATCCCCATAAAACTTCCTTGTATCTGTCCAGCGGGATACCGGTGATTGTTTGGAGCAAAGCGGCTATTGCAGACTTTGTGATAAGGAACGGCGTGGGAATTGCGGTGGATAGCCTGTATGATGTGAATGATCGAATATCAGAAATCTCTGAGGCTGATTATGCCTCCATGTGTGAAAATGTGGATTGCATAGGGGTAAAATTGCGGTCAGGAGGCTATTTTATGGCTGCACTGGATGAAAGTCTTCGTATATTAAGAGAAAGTGACTACAGCCATCACCTTAAATCATAATGGAGGATATTGGCATGATAATTCGGATAAAGAAACCTAAGGGTCAGGACATTGTATTCTGGATATCATATGCTTTGTTCCTGATATTTGGGATACTAAGCACGTCTTTTTATTATAAGTATTTTATAGGAACTCCATATAGCATGATCAAATACTTCTGTATTGGCCTGCTTTTTTTTCGGGAGCTTAGTATAGGAAAATATAGCATCCAAAGTTTTCTGACCGGTCTTATGTTTGTGGCACTTGTTTTGATTACGCGGTCGCAGGCTTCGGTTTCGACTGTAGCGTTTATACTTATTTATATATTCTGTGCACGAAACGTCGAGTTTGAGGACATAGCGTGGTTCTCAATTTGGATTAGCTCGATCACGATGGTCTTTATTATAGTAAGTGCACAGTTGGGAATCATTCAGGATTATATCTATTCAAATGTAGCAAGAGTGCGTCACTACTTGGGGTTTCGCTATGCCTTGTTTGGGCCAACTTTTTTGTTCAATATTACTGGTCTGGTTTTATATGTGAAGAAAGCAAAAATCAAATGGATAGAGCTTTCTGTTTTAGTTGCCATAAATTGGTGGATGTTTGTAATGACAAACTCAAGATTGTCGTTTTATCTGTCGGTCTGGATGGTTTTCGTATTTGGAGTATTGAAGGTTAGACCTAACCTTTTGAGATCCAAGCGTGTTTTGTGCTGGGGGATGGTGTTTGCATTTGTGTTCTCTTTCGTTATTAGTGTATATTTTACCGTAACGTATAATCCTGACGTAGAATGGAAGTATCAATTGAACACCGTATTGGGAGGGAGACTTCGGTTAGGTCAAAGCTCGTTGCTGCAAAGTGGAATTTCTCTTTTTGGACAAAAGGTGGAGATGGTAGGAAATGGTCTAGATGCTTTTGGAAATAAGAACATAAATCCATATAATTATGTAGATTCGTTTTATATTCAGATTTTACAGCGATATGGGATTATTTTTTCAATCGTATGGATTACCATTTTAACATTTACATTGTATTACAGCTATAAGATAAATGATTACTATATGATGACATGCCTTGTCTTTATTGCAGGACATTGTGTCATTGATGATTTATCACTGAGCCTCTATTATAATACATTTTGGTTTGCTGGCAGTATAGTTATGAAGAACTGGCACGCCGTACTCCGACAAATGAAACCTCAAAAGCGAAAACGTTTAGGGAGAGCTCGATAGACAGAGGAATGAAGGAAATATGAAGAGATACAAGTCAATTAAGTGAAATTTCATCCTCCAGAACGCCATCCTTAATCTCACATTTTTTTTTGCCCAGCTAGGCATTCCTACTTATGTGATACGAGTATGCGCGAAAGTAAGATATAACCGAGAAGATCTGACTCGGACAACACATAAGCTGTTAGTTATTAACATTGCAATGTATGTGATCTCCTATGCTACATATTGGGGTCGCGTCCTATAAAGGCGGAGCAAAGAAGATAAAATAATTAAAAAAATGCAATGAAAAAATTCTAAAGTTTCAATTAGAAAAGTACATATAGTATATTGGAATCTATGCGAGGAGAATAGACTTGAAACAAACTTCAATCAAAAAAAATTTCATAATGAATGCATTACTTACAATGTCATCATTTATTTTTCCCTTAATTACATTTCCATATGTTTCCCGAAATTTTATCACCAGAAGGCACCGGCAAGGTGTCTTTTTGCTAATTCGGTGATTGCATATTTTGCATTATTTGCGCAGTTAGGAATTCCGACTTATGGGATTCGCGCCTGTGCGAAGGTAAGGGATAATAAAGAGAAACTGTCCAGGACAGTGCAGGAAATATTTATTATAAATATGGTTATGACAGTAATAACCTATATTGCGTTTGGGATAACATTGGCATGTGTGCCACGGTTACAGACAGAACGACCGCTGTTTCTGATTATGAGCACTACTTTGTTGTTTAATGCAGTCGGGCTGGACTGGCTGTATCGTGGTTTGGAAAAGTATACATATATTACAGTCAGGTCAATCTTATTTAAATTTATCGCTCTTCTTGCAATGTTTGCGCTGATTCACCAGAAGAGTGACTATGTTATTTACGGTGGTATTTCCATTTTTGCGGCATCAGCTTCTAATATTTGCAATTTGGTGAATGTCCATCGGTATATCCAGATCAGGCCAGTAGGAAAGTATCAGTTCCGGAGACATTTAAAACCTGTCATGATTTTTTTCGCAATGTCATGTGCTACAACGATTTATACCAATCTGGATACGGTTATGCTAGGCTTTATCAAGACAGACATTGATGTAGGATATTATAATGCTGCGGTAAAGATCAAAAGCGTATTGTTGGGAATTGTTACTTCCTTAGGAACAGTACTGTTACCTAGAGCTTCTTATTATATTGAGCATCATGAAATGGAAGAATTCCGGAGGATTACGAAAAAGGCAATCAATTTTGTTTTCCTGATTGCAGTGCCGCTTACATGTTATTTTATCTTATATGCGAAGGAAGGAATATTATTCCTTTCGGGGGATGAGTATATGCTGGCAGTTATTCCTATGCAGATTATTATGCCAACAATCATATTTATAGGTCTGACTAATATCATGGGAATTCAGATGCTGGTTCCGATGGGATGCGAGAAAATAGTTCTATATTCGGAAATTGCAGGAGCTGTTGTTGATTTGGCTTTGAATACATTATTAATTCCGCGTCTGGCATCAGCCGGTGCGGCTATTGGTACACTTGTTGCGGAAGGTGTTGTGTGGATTGTACAGTTTGCGGCATTGAGAAAAGAGGTTACGCCTGCTTACAGGAATGTGCATTATGGAAAAGTTGTATTGTCAACAGTAGTTGGCATGGTAAGTTCCGGATGGGTTAAGACGCTGGGAATGGGGAATTTTGCTACGTTACTGGTGTCTGCGATTCTTTTCTTTAGTGGATATGCAATAGTTCTGACTGTGTTGAAAGAACCGCTTGTGTGGGAAATCAAAAATCAGGTATTTACAAAAGTTAAAGGCATGATAAAGTAGCATTATTTAAGATATGCGTATGATGAAAGGGGAATAATGAAATGTATGATTATCTGGTAGTAGGTGCAGGATTATATGGAGCTGTTTTTGCTCATGAGGCGAAGGCAGCAGGCAAGTCGGTTCTGGTGATCGATAAGCGACCGAATATTGCAGGAAATGTTTTTACGGAGAAGATAGAGGGAATTAATGTCCACAAATACGGTGCACATATTTTCCATACAAACAATGCAAAAGTATGGAATTATATCAATCGCTTTGCGACATTTAACCGTTTTACCAATTCACCGGTGGCAAATTATAAGGGTGAGCTTTATTCCATGCCTTTTAATATGTATACGTTTAATAAAATGTGGGGTGTGGTGACACCAGAGGAAGCAACTGCGAAAATTGAAGAACAGAAGAAAGAAATCACAGGGGAACCAAAGAATCTGGAAGAGCAGGCAATCTCACTGGTTGGCCGTGATATTTATGAGAAGCTGGTAAAAGGATATACAGAGAAGCAGTGGGGACGTGACTGTAAGGAGTTGCCGGCTTTTATCATAAAGAGGCTTCCGGTACGTCTGACTTTTGACAATAATTATTTTAATGCGCTTTATCAGGGAATTCCGGTGGGTGGTTATACAAAGATGGTGGAGAATCTGCTGGAAGGAATTGAGGTCAGATTAAATGAAGATTATCTGACGAAGAAGCAGGAATATGACCAGCTTGCTGAAAAAGTGGTCTATACAGGAGCGATAGATGCTTATTTTGATTATTGCCTTGGAAATCTGGAATATCGTTCTGTTCGTTTTGAGAATGAGGTTTTGGATATTCCAAACTTTCAGGGAAATGCTGCAGTGAATTATACAGACCGTGAAACACCATGGACGAGGATTATTGAGCATAAATGGTTTGAGTTTGGTAAGAATGAAGATGGAAATGATCTTCCTAAGACAGTCATCAGTCGGGAGTATTCCTCTGAATGGAAACCGGGAGATGAACCTTATTATCCGGTTAATGATGAGAAGAACAGTAATCTGTACAGAGAGTATAGAAAACTGACAGATGCGGAGAAAAAGGTAATCTTTGGGGGACGGTTGGGAGAATATAAGTATTATGATATGGATCAGGTAATTGCTGCGGCGTTGGAGAGGTGTGAGGATGAACTGGGATAGAAAGAACCATGGAAATGCTGATGGTGGAAATAATGACAGCTGGTATTGTATGATTTATAGGGAAGACATAGCAATATGTAAAAGATAATTAAAAAATTAGAAAAAGCGTGTAACAAGGCTGATTTATTTGTGATATACTGGAGTTACAGGGAATATGTTTTAAATCTCTTTAATAATTACACACTTTTTTGTGTTGAATAGTAGATAGCGTCTATCCTTGATAGGCGAGTAAGCTATTTTAGAAAAATAACGTTTTTATATAACAAATGAGAAGAGGATAAATGATGAAAATGAAATCTGTTATAAAAACTAATAAGGATTTGAAAAAGAACGGCTATAGAATCATAAGAAAGCTTCATAAAATGGAGAAAACAAAAGGAGCGAAAAAGGCATACAAGGTTGTATTTGAAGATACATATATGTTTATTCTTTATTGTAAGGGTTTAACGGATATTATTGAACTTGAATATGGTGAAACAGATGAATTTGTTTCTTCCTTCAATAGAAAATGTGAAAAATTTGTAAAGTATCTTGAACAAATTTCTGTTTCGAAAAATAAGATTAATAAAACTTATTTGGCTGGTTTTCTAAAGTCATATACAAAGTTTTTTAATAAAATTATCAAAAAAGGATATCCATTTTTTATTAACCAAGAAATACTTGAAAAATGGAACATTAATTGTTTGATGGCATATATTGCAACATGGGGAGCCTAATATGTCGGAGGTGATTTTTGATGCAGTATACGATGACAGATGCACTTCCAATTATTACGAAGATATTATCTGAAGGACGATTATCTATATTTGCTGGTTCTGGAATTTCTGTAGAGTCAGGTTTGCCAGCTTGGGATGGATTTATTGATAAGTATATAGACATATGTGAAGAATTGAACAAAAGCCTTGAACCGTGTTATCAATTTACAGATATAATTTCAGATGCAAAGGCTAGTAAAGATAAGAATCTAATATCTACGATAACTGCTCTTAAGGGAAAAGTTAAGGAAATCAAAACTCACGGAATCAATACTGATTTTTGTGACGATGAACTTAATGCTTTGTTTTATGGAGCAATTCCATGTGATTATCATAAAACAATTGTAGCAACAAATTATAGGCATATTATTACAACAAATTATGATGCATTACTTGAAAAAGCGGCAAAGCAAGAGGGATATACAAGCTTATTGACAAGAGCATATAGTTACACTGAACAACAAAATCTTTCTATGGCTATATATTCTGGAAAGACTGCGATTATTCATGCACATGGAAAGATTGCTGATATCAAGTTAGATCAATTTGTTCTGACAGAAGAAGACTATCTTGCAATTATGAAACATAATCCGGGATTTAGACTGATAATTAATTCAATCTTTTTAACAAATTCAGTACTTTTCGCGGGATATGGTGGAAGCGATCCTCATTTTGAGGATATTATAAGTGACTTGAATATGACATTAAATTGGAATGCAGGAGGTGCAGAGCTACCGAGATGCTATATCATGTTAAAAAAGGATAAAGTTACACCAATTAGAGAATTTCTAAGTGATAAACATAGAGTTGATATTATTACATTTGATGAATATACACAGATGAAAGATTTTTTGAAAGCGCTAGAAATTAGTTGCCCGAGATCTAAACCATAAAGGCATCTGAAGGCATAGTGAAGCACTGGAGTCTGACATTGCGAAATGCGTTAGAATAAATAGGATAATTCAAACTAACGCTTAAGAACAAAAAGAAAGTAGGAAATACACATGAAGTTCCGAGTTAGCCAATATACGCCATATTTATTGATTTCTTTGGCAATAACAATGATTATTCGTTACTTTTTTGATCCGCTTCAATTGCCATCTGAAACTTATACTTTATGGGATATAAAAAATAATACAGTTGTAAATATGGATATGGATGCCTTTCAGACCATGGTGATGGGGAACGTAATGAATAAAATAATTCATTTGTTATGTCCAATTCTTAGCGAAATCTCTGATTGGTTGAAATATTTTTATGGTATCATGGATGACAGGGGGGCTATTATAATCGCATCAGAGATTATGATGGTTGGCTATGTTATATTTACTTATTTTTTAGAAAAATTTCATGCATATTGGCATAATGAAGAAAGTTGCTTCGCAGTTTGTATAGATATACTATGCGTAGAGAATATTGCTTCTTATATATTGAGCTTGGTATTTTATAAGGCAAGCATTCATTCACTGTAATATATCAGAAGACATATTGTTGTTTATTGCAGCAGTGATAGGAATTTCCTGTATGTGGATAGTAATTTGTTATTTCTGTTATTTATTTGCAAATCTGATAATTACACTTGGACTTCCAGTTATGTTAGGTTATCTTTTGGAGGCTGTTCTTCCGAAAAATATGGTATTAGTAATAACAGGACTTTTGATCTTATTTACAACACAAATTGTATGGAGACTATGTTCGGACAAAATATTTAATAAATTGATAGAAGTATTCTCGTTTCATCGCTTAAATTTGGATTGATGGTAAGTGCCTCAAAACATAGCGTAGTGTAAACTAGCAGAGTTCCTGCTATAATACCTACATCAATGTTCGAGGCACTTTTTTCTGTTCCTTTTTAAATGGCACTGCTCTGGCAGTTCTTTGTTGATTTATACTTAAAACGTAAACGGTAGAACCGTAAGCGCTTAAATCTTGGGTAGCTTTACCAATTCTGTTTTTGAACTCATAATGATGATAGTAAATAGATTTTACTACACTACCTCTTGATAGGATGATAGAAATTTAGTAAGCGATGAATAATCCACCGGTTTTTCAGTATCCAAAATTTATGAGATAATCCCTCTAAGGAGTGGTATCTCTATAACTTTCCAGTTTTTGCACTTAGGACCATTCACTTCAGTTCTTCTGGTACCTGTGCTAATCTCACTCCAAATAAAAAACAGGAGTTGAATTTTTATGCCTAAAAAAAATCCAAGACGTACAGATAAAGAATGGTTGGATCTGATCCAGGAATGCCGGTCCAGTGGTCTTTCTGATAAATGCTGGTGTCAGGAACATCATATCCATACAAGCAACTTTTATTACCAGATACGAAGACTTCGACAAAAAGCCTGTGAGATACCGGAACCAGTCCATTCTTCTTTCTCAGGAAAACAGGAAGTTGTACCGCTTTCTTTTGAGGAACCGGCAGTCTGCCCATCCTCAGTGCAGCTCAAAACGGATACCATTCCAGACTCTGTTATAAAGATCACTTATCACAGTTTCCAGATTGAGATCTCCAACGCAGCAGACCGTGAGACCATATTTCATACGTTATCAGCGCTGCAGGATTTATGTTAGGTGATCTATCCGGTGTGTCTAAGATCTTCGTTATCACCGGACGTACAGATATGCGAAAAAGTTTCGACGGGCTTATGGCTATCATACGCGATACTTATGAACTCGATCCGTATGCAAATGCAGTTTATCTTTTCTGCGGAAGGGATAGCCGGAAACTTAAGGCACTCCATTTTGATAAGGATGGTTTTGTGCTGCTCCAGAAAAGGCTTGACGGAAACGGCAGGTTCCAGTGGCCGCGGAATGCTTCGGAAGCCCGTCTTTTGACGCGTCAGGAATTCCGGTGGCTTATGGAAGGTCTTTCCATCGATCAGCCCAAAGCAATCAAAGGCACAGGCAGAAAAAAAGATTTCTGATCCTTTGTGCAAAACAGAGAATTTTAAATTTTCTATATCCGTGACAGCAGGCAGCCGCCAGACACTTATCCACTGCTTTCTTTTTTCCTTTCGAATGCGATGTGGATGGGACTCAAAAAAACATCTGTTTTAAAACAGCAGGTGGATATCTTTCCTAAAAGAATGAGCATACAGGCATATCTTTCATTTTTTTAGGAAAGATATCCACAACTGAGGTACCGTCAGATTGACAGTACCATCTGTCCCGTCTGTTTGCCATATCCCCGTACTTCTTTTATAATAGGGATAAGAAAACAAAGGACGGAAATGCCATGCCTCATGATACAGAAGATATGATCCAGCTTTTATTAAGCACGAATAAAGAACAGGAATAGACCATTGTGGATCTCAGAGCTACCATAAAAGAGCCCGCAGCACTATTGCGAACCTGAACGAGACGATAGATGAACTGAAAAGGAAGATCTTTGGAACATCCAGCGAAAAGACCAGGCGTCCTGATCAGGAGGAAGGAATCCAGGAGGAAGAAACGGTGACCGTTGTAAAAGAACATACACGGACCAGAAGAAAAAAGTCTGTTCGTGCAGATCTGTATGAGGCCCTTCCCATAAAAGAGATCTCCTGCGATGTTCCCCCGGAAGAAAGGATCTGTCCGGACTGTGGTTCCCCGATGGAACACCTGGGGTATAAGTTTGTCCGGGAAGAACTGCGTATCACTCCGGCAAAAGTGGTAAGGGTCCATTACATGCAGGAAACCCTTATGTGTCATGTATGTCGGCAGGAGGATGAAACAACGATCGTAGAGGCAAAAACACCGACACCGCTTCTTGCACATAGTCCCGCATCGCCGGATATGGTGGCAATGGTCATGTACCAGAAAAGCTTTCTGCACCTTCCCTTTTACCGTCAGTCAAAAGACTGGATGGAAAAAGGGGTGCCTGTCCCAAGAGAAACTGCAGCGCGCTGGTACAATTACTGTTCACTGGAATATCTCTCTCCAGTCTATGAAGTAATGCATCAGGAACTGCTGGCAAGAGAGATCCTCCATGCAGACGAGGTACCCTGTCAGGTGCTTCATGAAGAGGGAAAAACTGCCACTTCAAAATCCTATATGTGGATCTACCTGAGCGGGACTGATGGAAAACCACCGATCATCCTGTATGATTACAGACCCGGACGGAGCGGGGATTATCCGATAGAATTTCTCCATGGTTTCACTGGGATGCTCCAGTGTGATGGGTATAGTGCATACGGCAGGATTGAAGATGTTGTCCTGGTCTGCTGTCTTGCCCACTGCAGGCGTAAGTTCTTTGAAGCAGTCCCAAAAGCACGTCAGAAAAAGCTGAAACTTCTGGACATTAATTCTGAACAGGAACTTGCAGAACCTCCGCAGGGAACTGCAGAAGACAGTTTCCTGCTCCCTTCCGAAAAAGGAGTTGCATTCTGTAACCGTCTTTTCTATATGGAACGTCTCTACAAAGAACTTCCACAGGAGGAACGAAAACAGAAACGCCAGGAAACAGAACCTGCCATCTGGAATGAATTCTGGACATGGTTGGAAACCCTGGAGCCTGCTGGCGGGAGTAAGCTTGAAAAAGCGGTAAACTATACCTTTAATCATAAAGAGACCCTTATGAATTATCTACTGGATGGAAGATCAGGTAGTAAAGAATAATGACTGTGTTTTGGATGGTCTGACAATCCGGACGGAAGAAAGCAATATTTCTCCAACCGTATATCTGAATCCGTATTTTGAACAGATACAGGATGGAGCTGAGATGGATGATGTGCTTGGGCAGATTGCAGCCACATATCAGGCACATTATATTGACCAGGATATGGATGTATCTGCGGTTACTGATTTTGATAACGTCAAAGACAAGATTGTGTGCAAGCTCATCAATGAGGAAGCCAACAGGCAGTTTCTTGAGGACAAACCATACACCAAGGTGGAAGATCTGGCGGTTGTGTATCAGATTTTAATGGACAAAAATGCGGAAGGCACTGCAACCATAACGATTACAGATAATCTGATGGACAGGTATGGGATTACCCTTGAGGATTTGCACGAACAGGCTCTTTTGAACATGGATGTTTTACAGTCATACAGCTTCAAGGGAATGAGCGAGACCATTATAGAAATGATGGCAGGGGACATTGCAAGGGATAATGATATGGATATATCAGAGGCAAGAGAAATGGCATCCCAGATGATACCGGATGTTCCTGACACGATGTTTGTCCTGACAAATGATACAAAGGTAAATGGAGCAGCCGCTATATTAAATGATGATACCAGACAGGAAATAGCAGACAAGGTTGGAGACTTCTATGTACTGCCTTCATCTGTGCATGAAACGCTGATTATCCCGAAAGATGCCGGAATGGAGTTAAGAGACCTTGAACAGATGGTGCAGGAAGTGAACCAGACACAGGTAGCACCGCAGGAACGTCTTTCGGATCATGTGTATGAGTATGATGCAAAAGAACATGAGCTGTTTCGCAGTGACCGTGCCGGGGAACGTGCAAAGCAGAAAGAGGAAAAGCGTGATGAGAAGAAAGAACGTCCTTCACTAAAAGAGAGACTTGCAGAAAAGAAAAATGATGTGATGAAGATGCATGCTGACAGGAAACAGCCAACAGCAGATAAAAAGAAAGAAGCGGTGATTTAGCCGCTTCATATGTAACAAGCAGGAAAGCGGCCAATTTAGGCTGTTTCAGAATGTAGACAAAGAACGTATTAACAATCAAAAATGGTATATTTAAAGAAGGATGCCAATGCTCTACCTAGGTAAAAATATAATGATTTTATATATAATTCCGATATTATATATGTGTTGTTGAGTTGTAGGAGGAGAGGTATTATGAAATCAGTTGTATTTAATGAAAAAGAGATAGAAAGTTTTAAGAAAAGTGGCGTAATAAAATATGCCATGTTGGCTTTAGCGACACCTATTGGTTTGATACTATCTTGTGTGTTAGCTTATATAAATATTGATTTTATGGAGCTACTAAAAATATTTAGTGAGAATATTTCTAATCCAGAAATATTGGACGAATTAACACAGATTATGAGTAAGTGGTATATTATTTCTGGAGCTATTTTTTTTGCATCATTGTTATTGTTTGTTATATATTTCGTTCGAAATAGAAAAAATGATGAGGATGTTTTGACATGGGGGCAGACTATATTTCTTGCTATTGAGTTAATATTAATATCTCAAGTAGTATTACCATTATTCACTGTTATAATGGCAATAGTGATTGCGCTTTTATATTTAGTATTTTTTTCATCTATGTTGTTGAAAAATATAATTGGATATGGAACATATTTATTTGTATTACTTGTTGAAAAGATTTGTACGTCTTCGGGGATAGAATTGACTTATGGTGAGTTTATAGGACAAGAGAAGTATTCTATTTTTTTTGACAATGATAACATTTCTAATATCGATACCGTATATCTTATCTTTTTTGTTAAGAATGGTTAAAAAATTTATTCAAGGAGTTACTGGAAATAAATCTGTGGCACTGATTTTTAAGCCGGTCGAAGCATTAATAAGTATTAATGTGTTGCGTTATGCTATATACATACTACTATTTTTTACAAGTGTTTTTACATATAGTGTAAATGTATCACAATCGGATTATGTTTTTTCTCTTGTCAAAGAAGCGTTGTTAGAATTTGTGTTATTAGATACGGTTATATATTCGATTATTTCTAATATAAGGGATACAAAGAAAAATCATAAACAACAAAATATGAGAAGGTATTACGTTTCGTTTAAATATGATTTGGAGTTTGTCCTATCTGCAATTACTATGCACAATTTGAAGGATAAAGAAATGTATGCCCGTATTAAATTTTCTGTAGATATAAATAAAATTCTGAAAGAAAAAAGGAAAAAAGATGTAAGTGAGATAGATAATTTGTTAACAGATATTTCTACAAATTACTATAAAATTGAGATTTTGGAACAAAAAAATAAAAGTAGTATTAAGTAGGATAATTGATTTGATTGAATAAGCGTGTGTAATACAGGAGTAAATATATTTTTTATTTAGGAATAGTCATTAAAAGAAAATGCAAGTATATTTTTGCTAATATACTTGCATTTAGTATTTATAGAATTTTGTCTATATTCTGAGGCAGCCACTTTGGGCTGCTTTTCTGCTATTAGGACAAAATGAATCGAAAGGAGTATCTATGGCAGGAAAATATCATTATATATCTGCACTGGCAGAAATGACAGCGGCAGATATTGTTAAAAACGAAATGAATGGACCAGATTTCTGACTACGGCTGCAAGGCTGTATAAATATCCCTTTAACGAGCAGATGTTAATATATGCCCAAAGACCGGATGCAACAGCCTGTGCTTCGCTTGAAACGTGGAATGAAAAGATGAATTGCTGGGTCAACCGTGGAGCGAAAGGAATTGCCCTGATTGATACGGACAGCGAACGTTCGAGATTAAAATATGTCTTTGATGTATCAGATGTGCATAAGGCAAGGAGAATCGGGCGTGACCCATATCTGTGGGAGCTTAGGGAGGAACATAAGGCTCCCGTGCTTGCACAGCTTGAAAAAACTTATGGTGCAACCGATGTAAATATGCCTTTTGAAGAGAGGGTTATGGAGATAGCTGACAGGATTGTACAGGATTATTATGAGGAACTTTTACCGGAGCTGAACTATGTGAAAGAGGGAAGTTTCCTTGATGATCTGGATGAACTGAATCTTGGAATCCGATGGAGGGAAACGCTGGCTTCCAGTATTTCCTTTACCCTGCTATCCCGATGCGGTGCCGATATGGATTTGTGGAAAGATGACATGAATTTTGAATATATCCACGAATTTAATAATACAAAGTCATTAGCTGTCATTGGAAATGCAACTACGGAGATGTGTAAGCCCCTGCTTATGGAAATTGGACGGACAATAGGGGCATACGAACGCCAGATTGCAAGGCAGAATGCCTCAAATAAGGCAAGAGAAAAAGCGGCTGGGGAGCATATTGGAAGCCATGAAGAAAATGTTGAAAAAGGACTTGCAAATGCACCAGAAGCAGACTATAATGCTTTAAAGCGTGAAAGTGAAACGACAATAGAAAAACCAAAGGAAACTGAAAATCATACAGAAATGGAGGGCATTGCCAATGAAACTGACATACGAAAAGAACGGGGATTATCTGATTCCGAACCTGACAGCGAACGAGGAGCCGGAACAGGCACTGACCAAGTACGGACTGATGAGGAAGAACTTTCTGAAGGAGCACAGGAGAGGGATTTATCAGGGAATGATTCTGACAGGGGAGCTGAAAGCACATTGTCTGCAGGTACAGGAGCAGGCAGAGCAGAGAATGGAACTTCTGACCGGACAGATGGCGAAGTCGGAAGGAGTGAACGAGGAACTGAAAGCAGCCGATCAGATGGGCTGGGTAGCGAAGATGAACAACATCAGACACTCAGCGGAGGAAATCGTGCTGACAGAACTGATTTACATTTAAGCAGTGAGGAACAATTTCATAGCGCCATGCAGGAGCCGGATAGTGACAACAATTCATTATCCGGTTCCTTTTCGGATAAAACCGAAGATTTCACAGAGCTTCAAAAGGGAATCTTATGTTTTGATAATCACCTTATCCATAAAAGATCGGAGATTGCGGGATATTTCCAGTCAGAGCAGGATGCGGTTTTACAGACGGAGTATCTGAAAAATTCTTTCCGTATGGAGGAATTTACAGAGCTGTATATTGGGGATGTAAGAGCCGGGTATCGAGCTGATGAGGATGGGCTTACCATGTGGAAAGGCAATTATCTGACCCGTGAAGCAGAGAGCAGGTTGTCATGGGAAGATGCAAGATACTGGGTCAATTCTTATATCGAGGATGGTGTCTATTTACTTCCGGGGGAAGTGGCAGAGCAGATTGATACAGACGGTATGTTTAAACAGCTTGACCTTTTTACCATGTTTCGGAGCAGGTCGGCAACATTGCCATGAAGCAGGCAGAAGAAAAAAGTGTTATTCCGGCAGGTTTTGTACTGCCTGGAGAAACAGATTGATGATATTTTAAGAAGCGGCGGGGGCAGGGATGACAGCCGCAAACGTATTTATGCCAAGTACCAGCAGAGAAAGACACCGGAAGAAATGACAGCCTTTCTGAAAAAAGAGTATGGAACCACCGGAAAAGGCTTTGAGTTTGACGGAAAGCAGATAGCCGTATGGTTTGATGAAGGTGGCATGCGTGTTGGATATGGTACATCAGCAACGGAGCAACCCATACTTACGATGGAATGGAAAGATATTGAGCAGAATATCCGAAGGCAGGTAGAGAATGGCACATATATGGGTGCAAATGAAGCTTATCTTGTGGATGAGGTAGAGCGTGGCAGGATTGCAAACCATTTATTTTTCTTTTTCCGTGATGGTATGGGAGAAATGCCGGAAGAATTGGAATTAAAGGCGGGTAATTACCCGGATGCCCATGCAAGACTGGTGGAACTTCTTTCTACACCGGAAGAGGTGGAGAGGATAGCTGCCCACATGGATCATGCTCTGCATCAGTTGGAAATCGGAGAAAAAAGCCTGCGTTTCCGATTCTGTTATGCCAAAAGAGGAGCTTCGTGCCGAACTCGACAACCTTCTGGTAGACAGGCTGACATTTCCAGCTGCTGAGCATGTGGAAATTAAACACGAGGATTTTATCACGCAGGATGAGATTGACTACAGGCTTGGCAGGGGAAGTGGTTTTTCAAATGGGTCTTTCCGTATTTATGATTATTTTAAGGAAGGGCATGACAGCAAAGAAGCAGCTAATTTCTTAAAGAATGAATATGGAACAGGCGGTAGTAGCCATGCACTTGCCGGAGCTGACCACAGCTATGAGGATCATGATGCAAAAGGAATAAAGCTGAAAAAGGGAAATATCGGAAAACCATACGCAGAAGTGCTGTTGTCTTGGAATGTTGTGGAAAAGCGTATTCGTAAGCTCATTGAAGAAGATAAGTATTTATCTCCGGAAGGAAAAGAAGCCTACGCACAGTACAGAGTGGAGCAGGAGCAGAAGGCTTTGGAGCAGGCACAGGCAAAGATGGAGCATGAAACCAAAGTAGCCTGCAAGAATGCCATTGAAAAAGCAATTGCTGAAAAGTTTGACGGGTATCGTCTGCCAAAGGATACAGCGGAAGCTGTCATTCAGGAATATGGCTTTGAACGGGTAAGCTATGTGCTTGCCAATTCTGTCATGCACAAAAGACAGGACGGACGGTTTTCTCCGGAGAATAAGGAGTGGGCAAAAGCCATTGAGCCTTATGCCATGGTGAAAAATGCGGATATGGTTGTGGACTCCCACCCTGCCGTATTAAATGGATTTATCAACCAGACAAGACGGTATATTGAGCAGGAGAAAGAGCTTGCAGCACAGGCGGCTGAGAAAATCACGATTGATGGACAGGAGTGCATCAAAGTCGATGAATGGGGGACTGAGGAAGAAACCTATGTGCTTGGAAATTCCGTAACAGATAATCAATTTTTTTATGCAGAGGTAAATGGTGTTGCCTTTGAGTACGATTATCAGCCACAGCGGGGAGAAGTCGAGGAAGATTATCTCAACGAGGTGACGGAAAGGGATATAGACCGTCACGAAACAGAGGTGTTTACACAGATTGAAGGAAGTGAAGATTATCCTGAAGGTGTTGAGGAACCACCATTAACGGCAGAGGATGTGCAAAATCAGGAAACTTCTAGACAGGATGTCCAAAAGCCGGAGGAAGTGTCAGATACACCATTAGAGCTGGATATCGAAGTTCCTGTAAAGCAGGTAGAACCGCAGATTGATAAGACCGGAGCTGTCAATTTCCGTATCACGGATGATGCTTTAGGAATTGGTACTGCAAAGGAAAAATTCCGCAGAAATGTGGAAACTATACGTACACTGGAGAAAATAGAAAGCGAGAACCGTATCGCAACATCGGAGGAACAGGAGATTTTATCTCAGTATGTTGGCTGGGGCGGGCTTGCGGATGCCTTTGATGAAAGCAAGAGTGCCTGGGCGAATGAATATCAGGAGTTAAAGGGACTTTTATCGGAAGAGGAGTATGCTTCGGCAAGGGAGAGTACCTTAAATGCCCATTATACAAGTCCTGCCATAATCCGCAGTATCTATGATGCCTTGGATAAAATGGGATTTGAAAAAGGAAATGTGCTGGAGCCGGCAATGGGTATCGGAAATTTCTTCGGAATGCTACCGGAGAAGATGCAGGAGAGCAGGCTTTATGGCGTGGAGCTTGACGGCATTACGGGGAGGATTGCAAAACAGCTATATCCGAATGCTGACATTAAAATCACAGGTCTTGAGAAAACGGATTATCCCAATGATTTCTTTGATGTAGCAATCGGAAATGTGCCATTCGGACAGTATAAGGTGACGGATAAGCAGTATGACAAGCAGAAATTTTTAATCCATGACTATTTCTTTGCAAAGACCTTAGATAAGGTTCGCCCCGGCGGTGTGGTTGCTTTTGTTACCAGTAAGGGAACAATGGATAAGAAAAGTCCGGAGGTCAGAAAATACCTTGCCCAAAGAGCAGAGCTTCTGGGTGCGGTCAGACTGCCTAACACGGCATTTAAGGAAAATGCCGGAACAGAGGTCACTTCTGATATTTTATTCTTAAAGAAACGTGACCGTGTGATGGATTTGGAGCCGGACTGGGTGCATCTGTCAGAGGATGAGAACGGCATTGCCATGAACAGCTATTTTGCCCAACATCCGGAGATGATTGTGGGAAAAATGGAAATGGTCAGCGGACCGTATGGTATGGAAAGTACCTGTATGCCCGATACCACAAGACCATTTGCACAGAAGCTACAGGAAGCGGTCAGCCATATTGACGGAGAGATAGAAGCGGTGGAGCTGGATGAGCTGGATGAGCTGGCAGATGAGCTTGCGGATGCCACCATTCCGGCGGACCCGGATGTCAAGAATTACAGCTACACTCTTGTGGACGATAGGGTGTATTACCGTGAAAATTCCATTATGAAGCCTGTGGATATGTCCGATTCCATGCAGGAACGTATCAAGGGCATGGTGGGTATCCGAAATTGTACGCAGGAGCTTATCAATCTGCAATTAGAAGAATATCCGGATACGGTAATCAAGGAAAAGCAGGCGGAGTTAAACAGTTTATATGATGCTTTTTCCAAGAAACACGGTCTAATCAACTCGCAGACCAACAAAAGAGCATTTAATCAGGACAGCAGCTATTGTCTGTTGTGTTCTCTTGAAAAATTGGACGATGAGGGCAATTTCAAGGGCAAAGCGGATATGTTCACGAAGCGTACCATTAAAAAGGCAGAGGTTGTCACAAGTGTGGATACGGCAAGTGAAGCATTGGCAGTATCCTTGTCGGAAAAAGCAAGGGTTGACCTCGATTACATGGCAGAGCTGACCGGAAAAGATGTGGATACGGTAAAGGAGGAGCTGACAGGAATTATATTTCAGAACCCATTGACGGATAAATGGGAAACAGCGGATGAGTATCTGAGTGGAAATGTCCGTGACAAGCTGGAAACAGCAAAGGTCTATGCAGAGAGCCACCCGGAATACGCCGTGAATGTGCAGGCACTTACACAGGTACAGCCGAAGGAACTGGATGCTAGCGAGATTGAGGTGCGTATCGGTGCCACATGGATTGCCCCGAAGTATATTGAGGATTTTATGAGGGAGACCTTTGAAACGCCGCAGCATTTGTTAGACAGGAATGTCGTAGGAGTCCAGTATTCCGATGTGACAGGACAGTGGAACATAAAGGGCAAAAATGCGGACTATGGAAATTCCCTTGTAAATATGACCTACGGTACAAGCCGGAGAAATGCCTATACCATTCTGGAGGATTCCCTTAATTTAAAGGACAGCCGTGTTTTCGATACCATAGAGGAGGACGGCAAGGAAAAGAGAGTCCTGAATAAGAAAGAAACCACCATTGCATCACAGAAGCAGGAAGCCATAAGGGAAGCATTTAAGGACTGGGTGTTCCGTGATCCGGAACGCAGACTGGTACTTGTGGCAAAATACAACCAGCTTTTCAATTCAACAAGACCAAGGGAATATGACGGTTCACATCTGAAATTTCCCCGGCATGACACCGGATATTGAGTTGAAGACCCACCAGAAAAATGCGGTGGCTCTGTACTTTTACGGAGATAATACCCTGCTTGCCCATTGTGTGGGAGCCGGAAAGACTTTTGAAATGACAGCGGCAGCCATGGAGAGCAAGCGTCTGGGATTATGTCAAAAGAGTCTGTTTGTGGTTCCGAACCATTTGACGGAGCAGTGGGCAAGTGATTTTTTTGCGGTTATATCCCGGAGCCAATATCCTTGCTGCAACAAAGAAAGACTTTGAGCCTGCCAACCGTAAGAAATTCTGTTCCAGAATAGCCACGGGAGATTATGATGCGGTTATTATCGGGCATAGTCAGTTTGAGAAAATTCCGCTTTCACAGGAAAGACAGGTAGCCATTATTGAAAGGCAGATTGATGAGATAGAGCTTGCCATTGCACAGGCAAAAGCCGACAACGGAGAACGCTACACCATTAAGCACATGGAGAAATCAAGAAAATCACTTCTTACAAGGCTTGAAAAGCTGAA
>ENA-OPYX01000205-OPYX01000205.1-human-gut-metagenome-genome-assembly--contig:-NODE-205-length-35234-cov-4.698180_pt1 | contig 35234 bp, 37 predicted proteins | sample MGYA00242639_ERZ504486 | MGnify/ENA primary metagenome ERZ504486 (study PRJEB26092, sample SAMD00036296) | human gut metagenome | host: Homo sapiens | study: EMG produced TPA metagenomics assembly of... | reverse complement strand
AGAAGCGGAGCTTCCGAACTTCAGTCAGGGGCAAAAGAACTTGCAGAAGGCATGGCGAAATTTGACAAAGAAGGAACAAGTAAGTTGAAGAGCACCGTGGAAGATGAACTTGGTGATGTACTTGACAGAATCGATGTACTGACATCAGAAGATTGCAAATACAATACATTCAGCGGTAAGGATAAAGCGATGGATGGTAATGTAAAATTTGTGATTGAGACGGATGCGATCGAGTAAATAATATGAATATGAAATAAAAAGAATCACAGGTGGAAGAGGATGAAGTAATATGTTTCCTGTTAATTAGACGAGGGGCGTATTACTTCATCCTCTTCCGTTTGTGATTCTTCTTTATTCCCATGTTCTTCGGCAAGAATCCATTGTATGATTTGAGAAGACGATAAATTAGTCTTATTATCTTTCCTTGAAATTTCCTCGGTATAGTGCTAAAGTATACTAAAAAGGTATGATTTAGCGAGTGCGTGAAAAAACATGCACTAAGGAGGAGAATTCATGAATGAATACAGAATAGGAACAAAATGTGTACAGGGCGGATATACTCCGGGAAACGGAGAACCAAGACAGATCCCGATCGTGCAGTCAACAACATTCAAATATGCAACTAGTGAAGATATGGGAAAATTATTTGACCTGGAAGCGTCAGGATATTTTTATTCCAGACTTCAGAACCCGACAAATGATACAGTAGCAGCCAAGATCGCAGAAATGGAAGGCGGAACGGCAGCGATGCTGACTTCATCCGGACAGGCAGCCAACTTCTTCGCACTGTTCAATATCTGTGAATGTGGAGATCACATTGTAGCATCTTCATCCATTTACGGTGGAACATTTAACCTGATCGATGTAACGATGAGAAAGATGGGAATTGATGTAACATTTGTTTCACCGGATGCAACAGAAGAAGAGTTAAATGCAGCATTTAAGCCAAATACGAAAGTAATGTTCGGAGAGACGATTGCGAATCCGGCACTGACCGTACTGGATATCGAATTATTTGCCAAAGTGGCACATGCACATGGTGTGCCGCTTATCGTAGATAACACATTTCCGACACCGGTCAACTGCAGGCCGTTTGAATGGGGAGCAGATATCGTAACTCATTCGACTACAAAATATATGGACGGACACGGAGCGGCACTTGGCGGAGCAATCGTAGACAGCGGAAAGTTTGACTGGATGGCACATGCAGATAAATATCCGGGACTTTGCACACCGGATGAAAGCTATCATGGAATCACATATGCAGAGAAATTCGGCAAGGAAGGTGCGTTCATTACCAAATGTACAGCACAGCTGATGCGTGACTTCGGATCGATCCAGTCACCGCAGAATGCATTCATCCTGAATCTTGGCCTGGAGTCACTGCATGTGCGTATGCCGAAGCACGTAGAGAATGGGCAGGCAGTTGCGGAATTCCTGGAAGCACATCCAAAGGTAGCATATGTGAACTATTTCGGACTTCCGTCTGATAAATATTATGAAAGAGCACAGAAATATCTTCCAAACGGAGGATGCGGTGTTGTATCGTTCGGATTAAAAGGTGGAAGGGAAGCTGCGTCTACATTCATGAAGACATTAAAGCTTGGTGCGATCGAGACGCATGTAGCAGATGCAAGAACCTGCTGTCTGAATCCGGCAACGTCTACACACAGACAGATGACGGATGAACAGTTAAAAGAGGCAGGAGTACCGGCTGAACTGATTCGTATCAGTCTTGGCCTGGAAGATAAAGAGGATCTGATCGCAGATATTTCGAATGCGTTGGATGCAATCTAAGGTAGAATTGAAAGAGTAAGGCAAAATTCCGAAAAAACTTACATAAATATATTGATAATACCTATAAGTGGATGCACTTATAGGTATTATTAATTTGAAAATAATTGGATTCAAGTCTATACTATTCAATATAGATAAAATTTATTAATGGGAGGAAAAATATCTATGAAAAAGAAATTGATGTCTGTCCTTCTTGCGACAGCCATGGTTGCATCAATGGCTGTAGGATGTGGATCAGACAAAAAGGCATCTTCTGACTCTGGGGATACAAAGAAGACAGAGAGCACAGAGAAGAAAACAGAGAGTAACCAGATCTTATTTAACGGATCATCTACATTAGCACCGGTTATTACATCGATTGCGACAAATTTCTTCGACACATATGGAACATGGGATGCATATGATTCATCACTTCCAAAAGAAGACATTGCAATCTATGTATCAGCAGGTGGATCCGGACAGGGAACAAAAGCAGTCATCGATGGAACTTCTACATTTGGTATGGTGGCAAGAAGTGTAAAAGATGAGGAAAAAGAAGCAATTAAAGACGAAAAAGAATATCAGGTAGGTATTGATGCCTTAACAATCGCTGTTAATCCTGAAAACCCTGTAACAGGTGTTCTGGATGATCTTTCAACAGAACAGATCGTTTCATTGTTCTCAGGTAAATATGCAACATGGAAGGATCTTGATCCTTCTCTTCCTGATGAAAAGGTTGTAGTGATCACACGTGATATCAATGGTGGGGCACATGAAGTATTCCAGAAGAACATCATGGGTGATACAGAAGTATCCAGCGAAGCAATTCAGGCATCTTCTATGGGAGAACTGGTACAGGATATCATTGATAACAAATATGCAATCGGATATGCATCATTTGGTGTTGCAAATCAGAACGCCGGTAAAGTAGTTACTCTGAAGGTAAATGGTGTAGAGCCGACAAAAGAAAATATCATTGATGGTTCTTACATTATCCAGAGACCACTTTTGATCGTTGGTTCAGGGGATCCGACAGATGTTCAGCAGGCATTCCTGGATGTTATCCTTGGAGAGACAGGACAAAAGACTGTAGAAGATATGGGATTCATTCCAATGAAATAGAAAAATATGAAAAAGGGTGTGTCGTATAGATACATCCTTTTTTTTACCAAAGTATGCAAGAAAGGACTTTGTTATGTACAGAAAAATAGCAAATACATTTTGTAAAGTCTTGATATATATGATTGCTTTTGTGGTAGCGGCACTGATGGGGATTATGTTGATACATATTTTGAAGGAAAGTATTCCGGCCTTAAGGGAAGTGGGAATCAAAATGTTTCTGCCATCATCAGAATGGCGTCCGGTAAGTGCGACTCCACAGTATGGTCTCCTGCCGGCTATTACAGGTACTTTGTATGTGTCCGGATTGGCGGTACTGTTTGCGATGATTTTGGGAGTGGCATGTGCCTGCTTTCTTACTTTTTTTATGCCCAGGAAACTGGCATCGGTCTGCCTGGCTTTCATAGATCTGGTGGCAGGTATTCCATCGGTAATCTTTGGTTTTATCGGATTAACCGTACTGGTAAAAGCATTTGTAAAATATCTGAAGATGGCAGCGGGACAGTGTGTACTGGTGGCAGGTATTGTACTGGGAATCATGCTTCTGCCGTATGTTGTATCGACATGTCAGGAATCACTAGTAAATGCAAAACGGACATATGAAAAATCCGGACTGGCACTTGGCTTATCAAGAGAATATGTGTTGATCAAAGTGATACTTCCGGCAATCCGGCCGGGAATTGTAGCAAGTGCGATGATGGCATTCGGACGTGCGCTTGGGGAGACGATGGCAGTAATGATGGTGATCGGTAATTCTGCAATTTTCCCGAAGCTGTTGGGACGCGGGCAGACGCTTCCGGCGCTGACAGCTCTTGAGATGGGAAGCATTGAATACGGAAGTATACATCTGTCGGTGCTTTATGTGGCAAATCTTGTGCTGCTTGTGATACTTGTTGTAGTGATCCTGGCAGGGCAGTTGTTGAAGAGGAGGTTTGCAGAACATGAAAAATAAACTGACAAAGTATGTGATACGCATCCTGGCAGGGCTCCTTGGAATTCTTACAATTGCAGTGACGTTGTTTTTATTCCTGTATATCTTCTGGAAGGGAAAGAATGTGATGAGTCTTTCGTTTATTCTGGATAAGCCGGCGGGGGTACCGCTTGGAACAGCAGGTGGAATCTATCCTGCACTGATGGGATCGATCTATCTTGGAGCACTTTCGGCACTCATGGGGGGAATCATCGGAATCGGTGTGGCTGTTTATCTTGTGTTTTATACAAGGAAAAGTATATTTTACCATGTAATCAGTGCCTGCATTACAGGACTGTCCGGAATTCCTTCTATTCTGTTCGGACTGGTCGGCTATACGTTGTTGATCTATCAGTTTGGTCTGGGAAGAAGTCTCTTATGTTCAGCTATTTGTGTGGCTGTTATGATCGTGCCGTTTATTGCAATCCGTGCAGAAAAGATACTGAAAGAAAAGGGAACAGAATATATGAAGAATTCACTGGCACTTGGAATGTCCAGAGAATATGCGGTCATACGATTAATTCTTCCGGTCTGTGCAGTGGAATTGCTTGGAACGGTGGCGCTTGGAATGGCATACGGAATGGGAGCGGTTGCACCGATTTTGTATACGGGTGCGGTTATGGTCGCAGATGTTTCCGGGAAAACTTACGGATCCATTTATGTCATTGCCGTATCATCTGTATATGCTGGTAAATAATGGATTTTCTCTGGATTATGCATATGGAACGGCGTTCGTATTGATGTTATTCTTACTGCTCATACAGATCATATGTAAATGTATTACTTATATACGAAAGGATTACTGATATGTTAACGATAGAACAGATAAGTTGTGGATTTGGCAGACAGGAGATATTGCATGATATCAGTCTTACGATACCGGAAGGAAAGATTACGGCAATCGTAGGACAATCCGGCTGTGGAAAAACAACATTTTTAAAGACACTAAACCGAATGATAGAAGAGGAGGGCGGCTTTTATAAAGGAAAGATCATTCTTGACGGCGAAGACATTAAAGGACTTTCAACGGAAGTATTAAGAACCAGAATCGGAATGGTATTTCAACAGCCGATCGCATTTCCGTACAGTATAGAGAAGAATCTGTCATACGTCCTGAAATATCATGGAATTAGAGAAGCCGGAGAAATAGAGCGGATCACCAGAGAGTGTCTGCAGAAAGCAAGACTATATGATGAAATAAAAGACCAACTGAAGAAGTCTGCAAAAAAATTATCCGGTGGACAGAAACAGCGTCTTGCCATAGCAAGAAGTTTGTGTGTGAATCCGGAAATTCTGCTGTTGGATGAGCCGTGTTCTGCGCTTGATATGAAGAATACCATTGCGATAGAAGAGACACTTCTGGAATTAAAGGGAAAATATACATTTGTGATCGTAACACATAATCTGGCACAGGCAAAAAGAATTGCAGATCAGATTATCTTTATGGATCAGGGAAGAGTACTGGAAGTGACAGACACAAAGACATTCTTTGAACATCCGTCATCCGAACCTGCAAGAGAGCAGATACAGTATATGTAAGAGTAAAGGAGAACGTATGAGAATAGAAATTCCCGGATATAAAACGATGGATCTGAAATACCTGATTCTGGATTATAACGGAACTATTGCGAAAGATGGCATAATACCCGAAAGTGTAAAGGAACGGCTGAAAAAGCTGAGTGGAATATATGAGATTTATGTTCTGACAGCAGATACACATGGAACTGCGAGAAAGATATGTGAAGGACTACCGTTAAAGATACAGACATTTCCTGGTAATGCGGCAGCAGAAGAAAAAAGAAAAATCATAGAGCAACTGGGTGGGAAACGGTGTATTGCAGTAGGAAACGGACGGAATGACCTGCCTATGTGCAGGATAGCAGAACTCAGTGTTGGAATTATAGAGGCGGAAGGTGCGTATGGAAGACTGATTGCAAACGTTGATATCTGTACCAGATCGATAGAGGAAGCACTGGATGTGCTTGCAATGCCGAAAAGGATGGTGGCGACATTAAGGGGATAAGTTTATATCCCCTTTTTTTTGACGTTTTTATAGCAATCATGCTAAAATAGAAAAATCTACCATGTGTATGGAATATTTTGAGCCGGCAGGGACAGTAAAAAGACCAAAAACCCCGTCCCCAATGGCTGGAGAGGGAAAATTATGAATAAAAGAGAATCATTTAGCAGCAGATGGGGATTTATCTGTGCCTGTATCGGTTCAGCGGTCGGTATGGGAAATATCTGGATGTTCCCAACAAGAGTATCATTGTATGGAGGCGGTTCATTTCTGATACCATATTTTATATTTGTAATACTGATCGGTTCGACGGGAGTGATCGGGGAGATGAGTTTTGGGCGTGCGGCAAAGGCCGGTCCAATCGATGCATTTGGAATTGCCTGTGAGAAAAAAGGAAAGAGAAAAGTCGGAGAAGCACTGGGGATGATCCCTGTATTCGGATCACTTGCCATGGCGATCGGATATACGGTTGTAATGGGGTGGATCCTAAGATATGCCGTTGGAACATTTACAGGAGCAACACTTTCGCCTGAAAATGTGGATGAATTCGGGGCGGCATTTGGTAAGATGGCGTCAGCATTTGGTAATAATATATGGCAGATACTTGCGCTTGTGGCCTGTATGCTGATTCTGATGTTAGGTGTCGGAAGCGGCATTGAAAAAGCAAATAAGATCATGATGCCGATATTCTTCGCATTGTTCGTGATTCTGGGAATCTATGTCGGATTCCAGCCGGGAGCAAGTGAAGGATACCATTATATTTTCAGAGTAGATCCAGAGGCATTCAAAGATCCGGCAACGTGGATCTTTGCACTTGGTCAGGCATTCTTTTCCCTGTCGGTAGCAGGAAATGGAACATTGATCTATGGATCTTATCTTTCGGATGAAGAGGACATTCCGGCTTCTGCAGGAAGAGTTGCATTATTTGATACGATTGCAGCAATTCTTGCCGCACTCGTTATCATTCCGGCGATGGCAACAACGGGAGCGCAGTTGGATCAGGGAGGTCCCGGACTATTGTTCATCTTTCTCCCGAATCTGATCAAAGGAATGCCTGGAGGATGGCTGATCGCAATCATCTTCTTTGTTGCGGTATTACTTGCGGGTATGACATCGTTGATCAACTTGTATGAGGCTCCGATCGCTACGGTGCAGGAAAAATTCAAGCTTGGAAGAGTGCCGGCATGTGCGTTTACGGGAATTGTGGGTGTGATCGTGTCCCTGCTGATCCAGGGCATCGTGTCAGACTGGATGGATGTGCTGTCTATCTATATCTGTCCGCTTGGAGCCGGGCTTGCAGGAATCATGTTCTTTTGGGTATGCGGTAAGGCATTCGTGGAAAAACAGGTTAATACAGGAAGAGAGACACCATTTACGAAACAGTATTATACAATATGTAAATATTTTTATGTACCGGTATGTTTTATTGTACTGATCCTTGGAATTGTTCTCGGAGGAATCGGTTAGAAGAAAAAAGGAATGAGAGGATAAAGAAGAATGAAAAAAGGAAATGTGGCAGCATTACTGCCGATAGGCGTATTTTTGTGTATCTATCTGGGGCTTGGAATCGCATTTGAATATGTAATGAAGATTCCGATGGGATTCTATAATGTTCCGATCATAATCGCATTTCTTGCAGCGATTCTGGTGGCATGCCTGCAGAACCGCAAGATAAGTTTTGACGGAAAGCTGGAAATCATGGCGCAGGGGCTTGCTGATAAGAATATTATTACAATGCTTCTGATCTTCCTGACGGCTGGGGCGTTTGTCGGAGTGGTAGGAAGAAGCAGTGCGGAAAGTGTGGCATATTTCATGTTGTCACTGATTCCGGCAAGATTTTCAGTTGCGGTATTATTTGTGGTAGCCTGTTTTGTGTCGGTTGCCATGGGAACGTCGGTTGGGACAATTACATTGATCACGCCGATTGCAGTGTCCGTATCCAAGGCTTCGGGATTTGACATGGCACTTTGCATCGGTTCGGTTATGGGAGGATCAATGTTCGGAGATAACCTTTCTTTTATTTCAGATACAACGATCGCAGCATGTAACGGACAGGGATGTCAGATGAAGGATAAATTCCGGGAGAACTTTGGAATTGCACTTCCGGCAGCTATTGCAACGCTGGTATTGATCCTGGTTCTTTCATTTCAGACGGATATTGCAGGACGGGTAAGTAAGAGTTATAACTTAGTGCAGATTATTCCATATGTACTGGTTCTCATAGGAGGAATTATAGGGATCAATGTATTTGTGGTACTTCTGATCGGGATTGTATCTGGTTCTATTATTATGCTGGCCGGCGGTCACATTGCGGCGACAGATCTGCTTGCCAATATGGGTTCCGGAGCTTCTGGGATGTTCGAGACGAGTATGGTGGCAATCCTGGTAGCAGCGATGTGTGCACTGATCCGTGAATATGGTGGTTTTGATGCATTGCTGGCAGGAATCCACAAAGTATTCAAAGGCCGCAAAGGCGGTCAGTTTGGTATGGGACTTCTGGTCGGAACGATGGATATTGCAACGGCGAATAATACTGTGGCGATCGTAATGGCGAATCCGATCGCGAAGGATATGGCGGAAGAATATGGGATCACACCGCGAAAGGCAGCTTCGATACTGGATACATTTTCCTGTATTTTTCAGGGGATTATTCCTTACGGAGCGCAGATGCTGGTAGCAATCTCTGCGGCAAGTGAACTGGGATATCGTGTGTCGGCATTTCAGATCATGCCGAAGCTCTTTTATCCATTTTTGCTGTTTGTGAGTTCTATGATATTTATATTTTTGATACCGTCTAAGAAGGAGAGATAAATCATGACAGAAGAGATCAGACAGAAACTGACAGGTGCAGTCATCGGGCTTGCAAGAACCTGTGAGAATAACGAAAAGACAGAGAACACCAACCGGGTATTCTTAGAAGCGCTGACGATGGCCGGGGACTGGTCGGCAAGTATCTTTGACATGAGTGAGATGTTAGAAAAAGTCAGAAATGAAAAGTACACAGTCTCACCGGGATGTGTGACCTGTGCCGCACCATGCGGGAATACAGATGATTATGATATGGAGAATCTATGGAAAGAATCCGAAGAAATCGGAGCTTTCAAGAATGCAATCCTGATGGTGATCTGTCAGGTTGCAGCACAATTATATCATACAGATCAGACAGAAGAATCTGAGACAGTGAAATTATTATTCCGTGCGTTACGTATGATCAGTTTTGAAGGCTGGGATGTTGCAGGGCTTACACCGGTGCTGATGGAGCTTGGAAAAGCCGGACGGATGTAAAGAATCAATACAATAAATAACAAAAAAGGCTTTGAAATGTAAGAAGTATTACTTATGAAAGATAAGAAAAATTATCTACATTACCCGAAGATTAATCGGGAAAAATGCGGTATAATATTCATACATTGTATATATCAAGGAGGAACAAAAACATGACAGTACCAGAAAGACTTTCCGCACTTCGAAAGTGTATGGAAGAAAAGAACATTGATGTGTATGTAGTACCGACTGCCGACTTTCATCAGAGTGAATATGTTGGGGAACATTTCAAAGCGAGAAAGTTCATTACAGGGTTCTCCGGATCAGCAGGAACCGCTGTGATCACAAAGACAGAAGCAAGACTCTGGACAGACGGACGTTACTTCATCCAGGCAGCAGCACAGTTGGAGGGGACAACTGTAGAACTCATGAAAATGGGTGAGCCTGGTGTGCCGGAGATGAATGCATACATTGAAGAGGTATTAAAGGAAGGCGAGACACTTGGATTCGACGGAAGAGTCGTATCTGTCGGTGAAGGAGAAGGTTATGTAGCTATCGCTGAGAAGAAGAATGCGAAAGTAAATTACCAGGTAGACTTGATTGATGAGATCTGGGAAGACCGTCCGGTATTATCTGAAGAGCCTGCATTTGACCTGGATGTAAAATATGCTGGAGAGACTGTTGCAGGGAAACTTACAAGAATCCGTGAAGAAATGAAAAAAGCAGGAACCAATGTGCACGTTGTATCTACAATCGATGACATCTGTTGGACATTAAATATCCGTGGAAATGACATCGACTTCTTCCCACTGGTATTATCTTACGGAATCATTACAATGGACAGTTTCGAACTGTATATTGATGAGAGAAAATTAGATGATGAGCTAAAAGCCAAACTTGCAAAAGACGGTGTAAGGTTACACCCATACAATGACATTTACGAGGATGTGAAGAAATTTGGCAGCGATGTAGTTGCAATGGTCGACCCTGGAAAACTGAATTATGCATTATTCAATAATATTCCGGAAAATGTAAAGACAATAGAAAAGAGAAATCCGGCGATTCTTATGAAAGCAATTAAGAACCCAGTTGAGATCGAGAACATCCGCAAAGCACAGATCAAAGACAGTGTTGCGCATGTAAGATTCATGAAATGGCTGAAAGAAAATGTCGGCAAGATGAAGATCACAGAGATGAGTGCCTCTGACAAACTGGATGAGTTCCGTGCTGAGATGGGAAACTTCATCCGTCCAAGCTTCGAGCCAATCTCTTCATTTGGAGAGCATGGTGCGATCGTACACTACACATCTTCACCGGAGACAGATGTAGAGTTAAAAGAAGGACAGTTATTCTTAACGGATACAGGAGCTGGATTCTATGAAGGTTCCACAGATGTAACCAGAACTTACGCACTCGGCGAAGTTCCGCAGATCATGAAAGATCACTTCACATTGGTTGCGATTAGTAACTTACAGCTTGGCAGTGCAAAATTCCTGGAAGGTTCTACCGGTATGATTCTTGACATCCTTGCAAGAAAACCATTCTGGGACAGAGACTTAAACTTCAACCATGGTACAGGACACGGAGTCGGATACCTTCTGAACATCCACGAAGGACCTGCAGGTTTCCGCTGGAAATATCGTAAGGGTGAGACAGAAGTATTACAGGAAGGCATGGTCATCACAGATGAGCCTGGAATCTATATTGAAGGATCTCACGGAATCCGTCTGGAGAACGAACTGTTGACCTGCAAAGGAACATTGAATGAATATGGTCAGTTCATGTACTTCGAAGCAATCACCCTGATTCCAATGGATCTGGATGCGATCAATCCGGATATTATGACACAGGAAGACAAGAAACTGCTGAATGATTATCATGCAAAAGTATACGAAGTGATTGCTCCTTACCTGAACGAGGAAGAGCAGGAGTGGCTGAAGAAATATACAAGAGCTGTCTAAGCAGCGAGATTGAACGGAAGTTTTGAATCTCTGCTTCTAAATGAGAAATGATATTCATATAATGAATTGACAAAGAAATAAATACTAAGTAGAATCTAGGTTAGCCGTTAACTAACCTAGATTCTTTTTAGTAAAGGAGTTCTTTATATATGAAGAAAAAATTCCGAAATCAATCAAAGAATAAGACATTTGATTTTTTACGTTATCTGGGACCGGGCCTTTTGGTAACAGTAGGATTCATAGACCCTGGAAACTGGGCTTCGAATATTGCGGCGGGCTCCGGATTCGGATATGAGCTATTGTGGATGGTGACGTTATCGACCATCATGCTGATCATATTGCAGCACAATGCAGCACATTTAGGAATTGCAACGGGACTTTGCCTTTCGGAGGCGGCAAGCAGATATATCCAAAGGCTGTTAAAGAATATTATTCTTCTGTCGGCAATGCTTGCGGCAGTAGCAACTGCGATGGCAGAGATGCTAGGTGGTGCAATCGCATTGCAGATGCTGTTTCGGATACCAATAAAAATAGGGAGTATGCTGATTCTTGCAGTTTCTCTTTTATGTGCATTTACGAATGCTTATAAAAGGATTGAGAAGCTGATCATCATATTTGTATCGCTGATTGGATTTTCTTTCTTATTTGAAATAGGAATTGCGAAGATCGACTGGGGAGCAGCCGCAGTCGGATGGCTGAAACCTTCGTTTCCAGCGGGAAGTATGCCGGTGATCTTAAGTGTATTAGGAGCGGTGGTAATGCCGCACAATCTGTTCTTACATTCGGAGATCATCCAGAGCAGGCAGTGGAACCTGGAAGATGATTCCGTGATCAAACAGCAGCTGAAATATGAATTTAAAGATACATTATTTTCCATGATCATAGGATGGGCGATCAACAGTGCCATGATTCTGATGGCAGCGGCTACGCTTTATCAGGGCGGAAATGGGAGGCAGATCGATGATCTGGCGGTTGCAGGAAAGATGCTGTCGCCTTTGATGGGAAATGCAGCGACGGTAGTCTTTGCACTGGCACTGTTATTGGCCGGTATCTCATCGAGTATCACTGCGGGAATGGCAGGAGGAACGATTTTTTCAGGAATCTTTAATCAGCCCTATGATGTGAAGAGAAAAGAGACGAAAGCCGGCGTTTTATTGACGATGATTCCGGCAGCGGTTGTCATCCTGTTTATCAGCCAGCCGTTTAAAGGTCTGATATATTCTCAGATGCTGCTTGCGATTCAGCTTCCGATTACAATATTTACGCAGATATATCTGACCTCATCTGAAAAAGTAATGGGAAAATATGCGAACAGCAGACGGTTGAATCTTTTGCTTTTGGGTATTGCTGTGATTGTAACAGGGCTGAATATAGCATTGCTTTTTGTATAGACAGGAAGAACAGAATAAGAAGAAAGAAAAACCGGGCACTGTATAGAAACAGGCTCGGTTTTTTTGTATCAATTATTCGGTTACAGCGGAAGCGGCAACGTTTTCCTTCTCAGGGAACATCTTTCTGAAGATCAGACGGATGAATGGTCCGCAGTAGAAGATCTGCCAGAAGAACGCAACCGGGAAGTTCATGAATGTTGTCTGACACCAGGTAGCGATCACATTGCTTCCTGCGTTCTTGAACAGGATGGTTGCAACAAGACTCATGCAAGGGCACATGATACATACGATCATAGAAGAGATTGCAAGAGTGATGAAGATTGGTCTGTCCTGTGGTGTAACGATACGGAATGCAAGTATATGTGCAAGCTTGTCAACGAAGACAAATTCCAGAACGAAAGCAACCGGCCACATGATCTTCAGTTCGCCGAAAGCCATCAGGAATACTTCGTTGCTCATTCCTCCGACATTCAGGCAAATATTGTAACAGATCATGATGTAAACCATCAGAAAAGACATCATCAGTGTAAAAATAACATTTTGAAATAAAGTTTTTGGCATAATTTTTGTTCTCCTTTTTATGTGAATATTTAAAAATGGGTACAAAAAAGACACTTGTGTTGTTCGTTAGTCAAGCATACACTTGTGTCGTTTCCAATTAAACCAAAATCATCTTATTTTTTTGTCCGAATATGAATTATACCGAATGAAAAGCTAAAAATCAAGCATTTATTAAAGAAAGGGCAATTGATCAAAATTCAATTGCCCTTTTAACGGCCTCAATATCTCCCGTAAATAAGATGCTCTCCATTCCAAGTTCTTTACTTGCAATGACATTTTCCACCGTATCATCGATGAAGAAGCATTCACTTGGTAGAAGGTCATATTTATTGAACAGATGGTAATAAATATCGTGTCCCGGCTTTGCCATCTTTAGAGGTGCAGAGAAGACGATGCCATCGAATTCTTTCAGGATCGGATAATCTTCCGGTGCACGTTCTGCAAACCTGGTAGAAGCGTTGGAAAGCAGATAGATCGGAACTCCCCGGGCTTTTAACTCTTTGATGAATTCCCATGTTTCAGGAAGTGGATCGACATACTGGAACCAGTTCTCGAAAAAATCGCGGGCAGTATCTTTTAGACGGTCCGGAAGTTCTGCAATCGTATCTTCGGCATTCTGGTCATAGTCGATAGTTCCGGCATCTAAAGCTACCCAGTTTTTAAAAATGGCATCAGCAAGAATATTATAATCTTCCGGTGTAGAAGCAAATTTCCCCAGGATATAGTCTCCTTTAAATTTTCCGATTACATTTCCAAAGTCAAAAATAATATTCTTGTATCTCATCTTAAGTTCCTCCCTGTATTTTATACTGCCTGTTTTATATTTTTATAAACATTATTATAGCCTTATAGATAGAAGGAATCAATATATGAATGATAAATAACATGTCAATATAAGTATGATTAATAGAAGAATGTCAGGTTTTTGTGAGATTGACAATCATCAGGAAAGTGTATATGATTTTCGGTAGGACTGTAAAAGGAAAGAGAGATTATTATGGAAATCAGTATACTTTTAATGGAACAGATCGTAGAACTGTTTCTTATGATTCTGATGGGATATATTATTGTAAAGACAGGATTGTTAAAGGGAGATGACAGCAAAGTTATTTCTAAAATTGTATTATATCTTGTTATCCCGTGTGTGATCATCAATGCATTTCAGGTGGATTATACGAGTGAAAAGGTGAAGGAACTTTTGCTGGTATTTGCAGCGTCGGTATTATTACAGGTTATATTGCTGGCAGCAGTGTGGGGTGTTGGAAAGGTATTGAAACTAAATGAAGTAGAGATGACATCCATCTATTATTCGAATTCGGGCAATTTGATCGTACCGCTGGTGACTTTTATTCTGGGAAAAGAATGGGTATTATACGGTTGTGTGTTCATGAGTGTCCAATTGGTATTTCTGTGGACGCATGGCAAGAATACGATCAGCCGGGAAGGAAAGTGGGACTGGAAAAAGATTGTATTCAATATCAATATGATCTCGGTATTTGCCGGAGTTGTGCTGTTTTTTACCAGGATCAGGCTTCCGGAAATTGTAAATCAGACCTTAAGTTCTGTGGGCAGTATGATCGGTCCGGCAAGTATGATCGTAACGGGGATGCTGATCGCAGAGATGAATCTGAAGAGTATATTTGAAAATGTGAAAGTGTATTTTATTTCATTTCTGAGACTGGTCGTGATACCTGTGATATCATTGATGATTTTAAAGATAAGCGGGCTTGTGAACATACATTCGTATGGAAAGAAATTACTGCTTATCGTATTTCTTGCGGTGATCACACCGTCTGCTTCAACGATCACACAGATGTGTCAAGTGTATGGAAATGATTCGAAATATGCCAGTGCGATCAATGTTATGACGACATTATTATCCATTGTGACAATGCCACTCATGGTGCTCTTGTATCAGACTGTGATGTAGAAGAGAGTATAGATGAAAGGCGTGTATTTGTATATAGTTGATGAAGAAAATTATCTGTTTTCTGATTGAAAGCGAACCAAAGGTAAGATACAATGGAGATATGAAGGAGGGGAGCAGAAGATGGCAGAATTACTTACAGCGGCGACACCGATATCCTATTATCTCATTGCAGTAAATATTATTGCATTCATTTTATATGGAACGGATAAAGCGAAAGCAATGCATCATCAGTGGAGGATCAAAGAGGCAGTGCTGATAGGGATTGCGTTTGTCGGCGGTGCATTTGGTGCGTTTGCAGGAATGATTGTATTTCATCATAAGACAAGAAAGATGAAATTCCGAATCTTAGTTCCAATTGCTATTATCATCTGGCTGACCCTTGGCGGATTTTTGGCAGAACGTGATGTGGTAGGACTGACGAAGACAGACCGGCCAAAGAATGAATACAACGGCACAGAGATCACACCGTATCATAGCAGTGTGGATAAAGATGGTGACGGTACGGATGATCAGACCGATATTTTGAAGAATGCATTGGTTTATGTGAAGAAGCGGCCGGTTTACAAGAGCAGATATTATCAGACCGGTTATCCGGATGACAGATATGGTGTCTGTACAGATGTTGTCGGATATGCGCTTAAGAAAAGCGGATATGATCTGCGGGAACTGGTAGACGAAGATATCAGAACGAATCCGAAGGATTATGATATCGATGAGCCGGATAAAAATATTGATTTCCGAAGAGTAAAGAACCTGAGAATATATTTTGAACATACAGCGACCAGTCTAACCACGGATGTAAATGACATTGAACAATGGCAGGGCGGCGACATTGTAGTGTTCAAGAATCATATCGGGGTAATTTCTGACAGACGGAATGTGGAAGGTGTACCATATGTGATTCATCATAATGATCCGTATCAGAAGAATTATGAAGAAGATATCCTACAGGAGAGAACGGATATTGTCGGTCATTTCAGAATATCGTAATGGCAAAGCACTGTGAAATATTACCAAATTTCGCAGTGCTTTTTTGGCGCATTTTTCAATATGTCTTTTTATGACAAATCTTTTAATAATAAAGACTGTTCGTCTGGTTTAGCATTCTCAGCAATTACATCACGGACGTTCTGCATACGCATATCCAGGCCGGCACTGATCTGTGCACAGGCAAGCATCTCATCCTCCAGATATTTTGCTTTGTCAGCCGGGATATCTTTCTTGTAACGCAGCTTATGTTCCAGACTTGCCCAAAAATCCATAGCGATCGTACGAAGCTGTACTTCTACAGTCATGTTACGTTTTCCGTCCTGTAAAAAGATTGGTACACTGACAATCAGATGAAGGCTGCGGTATCCGCCCGGTTTTGGATTTTTGATATAGTCTTTCTTCTCAAGAAGTGTGATGTCATCCTGAGAAAGCAAACAGTCCGCAAGCATGTAGATATCATCCGGAAAAGAGCAGATGACACGGACGCCGGCAATATCATGGATATTTTCTTCAATAGAAGAAAGGGTGAGAGGTATGTCTTTTTTACGGATCTTTTTAATCAGGCTTTCCATGGATTTGACGCGGGACTTGATATCCTCGATCGGATTGCGGTCATATTCCAGGGAATACTGTTCGTTTAATACTTTGAATTTCGTCTCTACTTCCATGATGGCACATTGATAATAGGACATCTGTTTTTCTATTGGTTTCATATTTTTATTAACAAAATCCAGAAATTCGTCAGACATCAGACTGTTTCTGACGAAGCGTTCTTTGCGTTGTTCGATAAATGTCTCAAGGGGTCTCATGTTGCATTTCTCCTTTCATTATCCAAAAATATTTTAGCATATCTGTAGTTGAAATTCTATCAACAGATAGGTGTGTTTATGGGAGAATGCGACAATGTAAAAGAATTGTAGCAAGTTGTACAAAATCAAGTCCAATTGTCGGATATATTCACAGTTAAAATTTTTCGTGGTAAGATAAATGACATAACGTAAGATATAAAGAAATAAATCATAAGGAAGTGTAAGTTTATGAATTCCAGATACAAAGGAATATTTTTCATTACATTATCGGCGTTATCATTTGCATTCATGAATGCTTTCGTAAGGTTATCCGGTGATCTGCCTTCGGTACAGAAGAGCTTTTTCAGAAATCTGGTAGCTTTTTTTATTGCGCTGATCATGATCATAAGAAGTAAGGACGGATTTAAAATCGAAAAGGGAAATCTGAAATATATGATTCTGCGTGCGACATTCGGTACGGTGGGAATCTTGTGTAATTTCTATGCGGTGGATCATCTGGTGCTGTCGGATGCATCGATGCTGAATAAGATGTCGCCGTTTTTTGTAATTATCTTTTCATTTTATTGCTGAAAGAAAAGATGAGTCCGGCACAGGCACTGGCGGTTGCGGGTGCATTCATCGGAAGCTTATTTGTAATCAAACCGACATTTACGAATATGGCACTGGTACCGTCACTGATCGGACTGTGCGGAGGGATCTGCGCAGGTATTGCTTATGCGATGGTGCGTATCCTGGGGCAGAGAGGACAGAAAGGTTCTTCGGTTGTAATCTTCTTTTCAGGATTCTCGTGTGTGGTTACACTGCCATATCTGCTTCTGGATTTTCATCCGATGAGCGGCCTGCAGATTTTAACACTTCTGGGTGCGGGACTTGCGGCTGCAGGCGGCCAGTTTGGAATTACGGCGGCTTATTATCACGCACCGGCGAAAGAGATATCCATTTATGATTATTCGCAGATCATCTTTTCGACGATTCTGGGCTTCTTTCTGTTTGGACAGGTACCGGATAGGTATAGCGTGCTGGGGTATGTGATCATATGTGCGATGGCGCTTTGGATGTTTGTGTATAATAAGAACCGGGATTAAACACAAAAACGATTTAATAATTCAGCTTTTCTGGAATCAAAAGTTTTCCGAATCTGTTCGTTGGTTTTTACCGGTGGATACTCTAGAAAAAACGAAGGAGGTTACTTTATGCAGGCACAAGTAAAAACGTGGGGGAATAGTCAGGGGATTCGCATTTCAAAGGAAATATTAAAAGCTGCAAATATAAGAGCTTCTAAGACTGGTATTACAAACTGTTATTACATTTTACAATAATTATGTTGACTTATAGAAAATCCATGATATGATTCAAATGTTAGATTTAGGAAATGGTAATTTTATGAAGGAAAACAAGGGGTAAAAAAGATGAATTATAACAAGATTGTACAGGGGATCCTGGACATCGGAGAAGCGATGCTTCAAAGTGGTGCAGAGAATTTCCGTTTGGAAGACAGCTTTTACCGCATGTGCAGAAGCTATGGATTTAAGAGATCGGATGTATTTGTCATTCCGAGTAATATACAGGTGACGGTGGAAACACCGGAAGGCGAGATTATTACACAGATACGTCATATCGAGTCGTCGGAGCCGAATTTTGACCAGCTGGATTATCTGAATAATCTGTGCAGATATGTCTGTCAGCATACACCGGATGAAAATGAGATGCGTGAGAAGTATCTGGAAGTTATCAATCGTGAACCACAGAAGCGTATCACAAGATATGCGGCAGGAATCATGGGTGGAACAGGATTTGCTGTATTTTTCGGGTGTAACCTCCGGGATGCGGTCATTGCATTTATAGTATCGGTGATGATCGTTGCAGTCGGTGACTGGCTTGCGAAGCGTGAAAGCAACTTACTGGTTTACAATGGTATTCTTGCGTTTATATCAGAAGTGATTATTATCGGAGCTTTGAAGATGGGAATTGCAGAGCATCCGGACCGTATTATGATCGGTATTGTCATGCTTCTGATCAGTGGACTGAGTACAACGAACGGAATCAGGGATCTTCTTCAGAGAGACTTCATTTCCGGATTCATTAATATTATGAATTCGTTCCTTGGAGCAGCGGGAATTGCATTTGGAATTGGTCTGGCAATCATATTATTCCACGAGGGATATTCCGATCATTTTATCCTGAATCACAGTGTACCGATCCAGCTGCTCTCCTGCACGGTTGCATGTACGGGATTTGCATTATGGTTCAAGATCCGTGGAAAACAGGTATGGTATAACAGTATCGGAGCATTTTTTACATGGGCAATCTATGTTGCAGTATATGCAGTAAAACCGAGTAACTTCATGGCAACCATGATTGCAGCAGGATTTGTTGGATTTTATGCATTTATCATGTCCAGAGTAAATAAAGCACCTTCAACCATCTTTTTGACTGCATCGGTATTCCCGCTGATCCCAGGACCGAATCTGTACTATGTAATGTACGGGTGTGTCAGCCAGGATCCGCAGATGGTTTTTGATGAGACGATTATTCTTCTGGCGACTTGCCTTGCAATTGCATTCGGATTTATCATCGTAGATGTGGCATCCAGAAGTATCATGCATGCAATGAAGAGAGAATATCATATCGGTAAAAGCGCATTGAATCTTCCGCTGATCGGTGGAAAGAAATAATAATTGAAATCTATGAATTATGAAAAGTTAGTACAGGGAATCCTGAATATAGGAGAAGCAATGTTACAGTGCGGGGCGGAAATTTTCCGGGTAGAAGACAGCCTGTACCGTATGTATAAGAGCTATGGTTTCGTAAAATATGATGTATATGTGATTCCAAGTAATATACAGGTGACGGTGGAGTCGCCGGAAGGTGAGATTCTCACACAGATCAGGCATATAGAGTCTACAGGGGCAGATTACGACAGGCTGAATTATCTGAATGCCCTGTCACGGTATGTCTGTGCATATAATCCGGATGACAAAGAACTGGTCAGGCGCTATAAAAAAGTAATTGCACGGCCGGATCAGAGTGAACTGATCACAGGAATCGCACAGATTACAGGTGGAACGGCGTTTACCGTATTCTTCGGCGGGGATATGCAGGATGCAGTTGTTGCATTGATTGTCTGCCTGATGATCGTTCTGGCAGGCAGATGGCTTGGTAAGCGGGAGGGCAACCCGATGATCTACAATCTGATCCTTGCATTCTTATCGGAGGTTGTGATCATCAGTGCTGCCAGGATCGGATTGGGAGATCATCCGGACCGTATCATGATAGGAATTATCATGCTGTTGGTCAGTGCACTTGGTGTGATCAATGGGATACGTGATGTGATGCAGAGAAACTTTATATCCGGAGCACTGGAAGTAATGAATTCAATGCTTGGTGCGTTTGGCATTGCTTCCGGGATCGCACTTGCAATGCTGTTGATGGGAAATATATCGGCAGAAGGATTTGATGTGAATAAAAATACCGTGATTCAGCTGATTTCCTGTACGATAGGCTGTATCGGTTATGCAAGCTGGTTCAAAATACGGGGAAAGAAAATCCTGTATTCCGGTGTCGGGGCATTTCTGACATGGGGGATATATTTACTGGTGTATGCATGGTATCCGAATAATTTTTCCGCAATAGTAGCTGCGTCCTGTTTTGTTGCAGGATATGCATTTATTATGTCGAGAATCGATCATGCGCCGTCCACGGTCTTCCTGACCGCATCGGTCTTTCCGTTGATGCCGGGAGCAAGGCTGTATTATCTGATGTATGGTGTAGTCAGCAGAAATTTTTCAATGGCAGCAGAGCATGCACGGGTATTGCTCGAAACGTGTCTTGGTATTGCATTTGGATTTATTATTGTAGATGTGATTTCAAGAAGTATCATGCGGGCGCAGGGAAAAGAATATCACATGGGGAAAAAGTCTACAGTTATTAAAAAAGATGAAAAATAAAGACTGTGTTACGAGCATCCGGATGATGCAGGTGAATTTTTCGGATTGACAATTTTCCATCCTTATAATATAGTAAGAGACAAAGAGAAGATCTGATGACTGACGGATAATGTGGAGTACCACAGGGAAATCAGATACTTGGTAGAAGCCGACCGTCTGGGCAGCATTTATCCTAAATAGGATGAGTGTTGTCCTTTTTTTACAACACCGGATACAGAAGAACCGGTAGTGTTGTATGAAAAGGACCGGGAATTCAGAAAGACAACATACGATCAGGAGGAAATGAATGATGAAAACAGATATTGAGATCGCACAGGAATGTATGATGGAGCCTATCACAAAGGTGGCAGAAAAAGCAGGAATTCCAGAAGAATATCTGGAACAGTATGGAAAGTATAAAGCAAAGATTGATTATAATTTTTTAAAGAAATCAGATAAAGAAGACGGGAAGCTGATTCTTGTGACCGCAATCAATCCGACACCGGCAGGAGAGGGTAAGACAACTACCACGGTAGGTCTTGCAGATGCCCTGCAGAGAATGGGGAAAAAGCCTATGGTGGCACTTCGTGAGCCATCTCTTGGACCTGTATTCGGTATGAAGGGAGGAGCTGCGGGCGGAGGATACGCGCAGGTTGTTCCGATGGAAGATATCAATCTTCATTTTACGGGAGATTTTCATGCGATCGGAGCTGCGAATAACTTACTGGCAGCAATGATCGATAACCATATCTATCAGGGAAATGACCTGAATATTGATCCAAGAAAAATTGTATGGAAGAGATGTGTGGATATGAATGACCGTCAGCTCCGTTTCATCACAGACGGACTTGGCGGAAGGGTAAATGGTGTGCCGAGAGAAGACGGCTATGATATCACTGTTGCTTCTGAAATCATGGCAATTCTCTGCCTCTCGAAGGATATTGCAGATCTGAAAGAAAGACTCGGAAAGATTATTGTTGGTTATACTTATGGCAAGATCGCAGACCAAAAACCGGTAACAGCACATGACCTGCATGCAGAAGGTGCGATGTGCGCACTTCTGAAAGATGCTTTGAAACCGAACCTGGTACAGACACTGGAGCATACACCTGCAATCGTGCATGGCGGACCATTTGCCAATATTGCGCACGGATGCAATTCACTGACGGCGACCAGAATGGCAATGAAACTTGCAGATTATGCGATCACAGAAGCAGGATTCGGAGAAGACTTAGGGGCAGAGAAATTCCTGGATATCAAATGTCGTATGGCAGGAATCAAACCGGATGCAGTCGTGATCGTAGCAACTGTAAGAGCTCTCAAGTATAATGGCGGCGTTGCAAAACCGGATCTGAATGAAGAAAATCTGGAAGCATTAGAAAATGGAATTCCGAACTTAATGAAACATGTGGATAATATTAAGAACGTATATGGACTTCCATGTGTTGTTGCAATCAACGCATTCCCGACAGATACCAAAGCGGAACTGGATCTTGTAGAGGAGAAATGTAAAGAGGTCGGAGTAAACGTGGCACTTTCCGAAGTGTGGGCAAAGGGCGGCGAAGGCGGTCTGAAGCTTGCAGAAGAAGTGGTACGTCTGTGTGAGGAACCAGGTGATTTCCACTATGCATATGAACTGGAAGGAACGATCGAAGATAAATTGGATCAGATCGTGCAGAAGATCTATGGTGGTAATAAAGCAGTACTTACGGCAGCAGCCCAGAAGCAGGTAAAACAACTGACGGATCTTGGATTCGGCAACGCACCGATCTGTATGGCGAAGACACAGTACAGCCTGACCGATGATCCGAAGAAACTTGGAGCACCGAAAGATTTTGACATTACAGTCCGCAACCTGAAAGTCTCTGCGGGGGCAGGATTCATTGTAGCCCTGACAGGAGACATCATGACGATGCCTGGTCTTCCGAAGGTTCCGGCAGCAGAAAGAATTGACGTGGATGATGAAGGAAGGATCACAGGATTATTCTAAGCGTAGATAAAGTTAACAGTAAAATCCGGCGGCTTTTGTGAGGCCTGCCGGATTTTTTGACATTTTTTGACATAAGATTTACAGGATTTTGAAAAACAGCAGGAGAATATGTGCTAGAATTTCAAGTTAGTGTTATAATGCAAGAAGTAAAAAACGGCAAGCAGGCATGGCTGCCCGGCTGTGATTTGAAAAGGAGGAATGCTTATGCGTCAATGCCCGAATTGCAAGTCTGACAATCCAGATGATGCTCGTTTCTGCAATTATTGTGGAATGCGTCTTCCCGAATCAAAAGAAGAAACATTATATAATGATCTGGAAGGACTGGAAAAAGCCCGGAAGGTAGAATTTTCCGATCAGGAGATAGCAGAGGAATCGGAGAAAGTAATTGATGAAGCGAAGAAATTATTCGAACCAGAGTGGAGCGAAGAACCGGAAGAAAATGATGGTCTGAAAAAGCAACTCACAATTCCGGAGAATCTGGATCATATGATTGAAGAAGTGACGCGGGAAGAACTGGAACAGGAACTTCACAGGAAGATCAAGCTGAGAGAACAGGATCTGAAAGAGAATGAAACTCCGGAGGAAGAACCGGTTGAAGAACCGACCAGAATGATCGGAGAGGACAGCAAAGAAGAGGCAGATGAGCCGACACGTATGTTCACAGGGGATATCGGAGATTTCATCAAGAAGAAAAAGGACTATGAAGATGTTCCGGAAGAAGATGCATATGAAGAAATTCTTCAGTCCTGGGAGAGAAAGCGGAAAGAAAAGAAGATAAAACGGGAAAAAGAAGGAAAAGATCCGAGTCGTGTGCCGCAATTTATCCGGGATAAACGTTCCTGGTCAGATATGACAACCGGACAGAAGAAAGCAGTGAAAAGAATTGCAGCAGGGATCCTTATAGTTGCTGTATTCTGTATTATAGAAGTATATCACGGTCGCCCGGAGGCGGTGGCAGAGCGCTATTGTAAGGCGTACATGCAGGAAAACTGGAAGAAGGCAGGACGTCTGTCAGATCTTCCGAAAAACGGATATGTAACGCAGGATGAATATGTAAGCTATATGAAGAAAAATGTGGTTACAGGGATTTCCGGTTATGAAATAAAAGAGACAAAGGAAAATCGTCAGACAGAGGTAGAATCCGGCGGAAAGCAGCGTGCATTTACCGTTGCATATAAGACAGAAGATAACAAAGAAAAGATGAAGACGCTTATTGTTCAAAACAGAAAAACGAAACCTTCTTTTTTTACTGATTGGAAAGTATCATCAGACGAGATAGTAGCAAATGACTTTAATCTCTATCTTCCGGCAGGTTCAAAAGCCTGGATCGATGATATAAAACTGACGGAGGATTCTAAGCTGAAAGATGACTCTGACAATCTGGAACAATACAAAGTGTCATTGATTGAAGGGGAACATAAGATCAAGGTAAAAGTTCCGTGCTTCCGGATGTACCGGTCCGGGTTCCGGGCGTCAGATAAAGGAAATGCGACGATTTCCAAGATGAAGATATCGGAAAATGGGAAAAAGAAATTTAACAGAAAGATGCAGGACATCCTGAACGCATATGTGAAAGCTGCGAAGGCAGGCAAATCTTTCTCTGAAGTAGCAGGATTGTTTGAGAAGGATTCTTCCTGCAAAAAAGAGAACAAAGAATTCTATAATGACCTGAAGAAGCAGCTCGGTTCCGGAGACGGTTATATAACGAAAGAAGTAAAACTTGATAATTATGAAGGAAAATATGTGATCAGCGGTGTAACAGGAGTGGTCAGGGGAACATTGTCCTATGATTATAAAGTTACTTTTAAAGAAGAAAATAAAAATGAGAGCCGGTCTGTGTCAGAAACAGGTGATGGCGTAGAAGATGCAGACGGAAGTTCGCAGATGAGCGCCGAATTTGTGTATCAGAATGGAAGTTATCAGCTACGTTCCGTTAATCCTGGAAATATCTGGTATAAGCAGCTGCAGTAGATTTATTCCCCAAAAGTTCTTTCAAAAAATGCAAATAATATAGGAAAAAGCTTGCTTTTTAAGCCTGGATATGATACGATATTCGGGCGAATGGAAGTAGGCCTTTTTTTTTATGCCTAAAATCGGGCAGCATCGCAAGCTGCCACGAAACACGTTAACTAAGAATATAAAGCGAGGTGGAAGTTGTGCGTACAAGAATCACATTGGAGTGTACAGAATGCAAGCAGCGTAACTACAACATGACAAAGGATAAGAAATCTCATCCGGAACGTATGGAAACCAAGAAGTACTGCAGATTCTGTAAGAAACACACATTGCACAAAGAGACAAAATAATCGCCGCAAGAAGGAGTGAATGTCGATGAGTGGTAAGAAAACTCAGAAAGAAAGCTGGTTCAAAGGTCTGAACAGAGAGTTCAAGAAGATCGTATGGCCAGACAAGATGACAGTTGCAAAAGAGACGGCAGCGGTTGTTTCTGTATCCGTGGTCCTGGGAGCGATTATCGCACTTGTAGATTTTTTCGCCCAGTACGGAGTAGATTTATTAATTAAATAACTCAAAACGGACAAGAAAGGTGAGATTATGTCAGAGGCAAAATGGTACGTAGTTCATACCTATTCAGGGTACGAGAACAAAGTAAAAGCCAACATTGATAAGACAATCGAGAACAGACATCTTGAGGATCAGATCCTTGAAGTAAGAGTACCGCTGGAAGACGTTGTTGAGATGAAGAACGGTGTCCAGAAAGTATCTCAGAAAAAGATGTTTCCAGGCTATGTGTTGATACACATGATTATGAACGATGATACATGGTACGTTGTTCGTAATACAAGAGGTGTGACAGGATTTGTCGGACCTGGATCTAAGCCGGTGCCGCTTACAGATGCGGAGATGGCTCCTCTGGGAATCCAGAGAGAGGAAGTAGTCATGGACTACGAGGAGGGCGACACAGTCCAGGTAATCGCTGGAGCATGGGCAGATACGGTTGGTGTAATCCAGTCTATCAACATGCAGAAGCAGAGCCTTACTATTAATGTTGAGCTCTTCGGCCGCGAGACCCCGGTTGAAATTGGTTTCGCAGAAGTTAAGAAAATGTAACAATAAGTGGGAGGGGCGTTGTATGTTCCCCGCCATCACCACAAGGAGGTAATTGAAATGGCAAAAAAAGTAGAAGGTTATATTAAATTACAGATCCCAGCCGGCAAAGCTACTCCGGCACCACCGGTTGGACCTGCTCTTGGTCAGCACGGTGTAAACATCGTTGAATTTACAAAACAGTTCAACGCTAAGACTGCAGATCAGGGAGATATGATCATCCCTGTAGTTATCACAGTTTACAATGACAGAAGTTTCAGCTTCATCACAAAGACACCACCGGCAGCAGTTCTGATCAAAAAGGCCTGCAACATCAAATCTGGTTCAGGTGTACCTAACAAAACAAAAGTTGCTACAATCACAAAAGCTCAGGTTGAGGAAATCGCTAAGACAAAGATGCCAGACCTGAACGCTGCTACAATCGAGAGCGCTATGAGCATGGTAGAAGGTACATGCCGTTCTATGGGTGTAACTGTAACAGAATAATTGATGAAGATTAATGTGGGAGGGTTATCCCGACAATACCACTAGGAGGTTTATAGAATGAAAAGAGGAAAGAAATACGTTGAAGCTGCGAAAACAATCGACAGAGGAACACTCTACGATGTAGCAGACGCAGTATCATTAGTTAAAAAGACTGCAACAGCAAAATTCGATGAGACAATTGAAGCTCATATCAGAACTGGATGTGACGGACGTCACGCTGACCAGCAGATTCGTGGAGCAGTTGTTCTGCCACACGGAACTGGTAAAAAGGTTCGTATTCTTGTATTTGCGAAAGATGCCAAAGCTGAAGAAGCTAAAGCAGCCGGAGCAGATTTCGTAGGTGGAGAAGAACTTATTCCTAAGATCCAGAATGAAAACTGGTTTGAATTCGATGTAGTAGTAGCTACACCAGACATGATGGGTGTTGTTGGACGTCTCGGACGTGTACTTGGACCTAAGGGATTAATGCCGAATCCGAAGGCTGGTACAGTAACAATGGACGTTACAAAAGCTATCCAGGAAATCAAAGCTGGTAAGATCGAGTACAGACTTGATAAGACAAACATTATCCATGTGCCAGTAGGTAAAGCAAGCTTTACTGAAGAACAGCTTACAGACAACTTCCAGACGCTTATTGATGCGATTAACAAAGTAAGACCTGCAGCAGTTAAGGGACAGTACCTTAAGAGCGTAACACTTACTTCAACAATGGGACCTGGTGTAAAAATCAACCCAATGAAGCTTGTTTAATCCGCAAGATAATAACGAATATAAGAGCCCTGTGTATGAGTGGAAACTTATACACAGGGCTTTTTGTATAATAAGCAACTACATTCCCTGTTATACAAAAAGCCTCCGGCAGAATACACATTTGCGCGAAGAAGCAGGATGTTGCAAGCGACTGCGCTCAGCGCGAGAATATGCCAGGGCACATTTTTGTTTTACCAATGTATGTAAGAGAAGCTGCCGGTGGCAGATCCTGTGTATCGTTACACGAATAGGATATATGACAAAAGATTCCTTAGTAAAAAGGTAGGAATAATAAAAAAGTAGTTGACAAATGAGAGAAAAACAACTATAGTGTAGTAAAGTAGTAAAACCGATGAACAAGAGGAGTAAGTAAAGATATTTGTTCCCAGAGAGCTGCAGGTGGTGGGATTGCAGTAATAAGAGTTTTTACCGAATGGACTTGTGAGGGCAGTTTGAAACCAGAAGATGGGAGTAGATGCTGACGGGATTCTCGCCCGTTATCAAAGAGATGTGTATGATAGTACATAAAAGAGTGGTCACAAGATATGACAAATTGGGTGGTACCGCAGAAGTGATAGAAATATATGTTTGAATTATATTTAGCTTTTGTCCCTTTAGAGGGGCAGAAGCCTTTTTTTATGCCAAAGCATGCAAGAGAAGCTGCCAGTGGCAGGTTCTCTGTATATCTATGTATGCCAAAGCATGCATATTAGAATTCACTGCATGTCCATTCGCTCTTCCATACACAGGCAATTAAAACCAGAGACAGACAAAAAGGAGGAACCATATTGATGTATCCAGATTGTAATGAAATCATGAAACTGGCACCGGAGTATCATATCATTCCGGTATGCAAAGAGATCTATGCAGATGTAATTACCCCGATCACACTTTTGAGAAAGATCGCAGCGGTAAGCAAAAGATACTATCTGCTGGAAAGTGTGGAAGGTGGAGAAAAATGGGGAAGATATTCATTCCTTGGATTTGATCCGATCATGCGTGTTACATGCAATTCCGATAAAGTAACGATTGAGACAGAAGAAAGAAAAGAAGTAAAAGAGACAAAGAAACCTCTTGAAGTAATCAGAGAGATCTTAAAAGAAATGAAGGCACCTAAGATCAAAGGTGTTCCGCCATTTGCGGGAGGATTTGTAGGATATTTTGCTTATTCCATGATCGGATATGCGGAACCTGTTTTGAATATTAAAAAAAGGTGATTTTAATGATTATGATCTGATGCTTTTTGACAAGGTAATTGCTTACGATCATCTGACACAGAAGATCAGTGTGATCGTTAATATGAAGACTGATCACGTAATGGAAAATTACGGTAAGGCAACAGCAAAGATACAGGAAATGATCGGACTGATTAGAAATGGTGCAATACCGGAGATGCCGGTATCTGATACAAAAGTGGAATTTACCTGCAATGTAAGTAAAGAAGAGTACTGCAAGGTAGTAGAAAAGACAAAAGAATATATAGTGAACGGAGACGTTTTCCAGGCAGTTATTTCCAGACAGTTTACAAGTCCATACGAAGGAAGCCTGATCAATCCATACCGTGTGCTTCGTACGACGAATCCATCACCGTATATGGTATATATGAACATCGACGGGGAAGAGATCATGAGTACCTCGCCTGAGACGCTGGTAAGATTAAAAGATGGCAGACTTACAACATTTCCTGTGGCAGGATCAAGACCTAGAGGAAAGACGGAAGCGGAAGATAAGGCATTGGAAGAAGAACTTCTTGCAGATGAAAAGGAACTGGCAGAACACAACATGCTGGTGGATCTTGGAAGAAATGACCTTGGTAAAATATCAGCCTTTGGTTCTGTGGAAGTAACCGAATATATGATGATCCACAAATATTCAAAGATCATGCATATATGTTCACAGGTAGAAAGCAATATCGAGAAAGGCTGTGATGCACTCAGTGCTATAGAATCTGTGCTTCCTGCCGGAACATTATCCGGAGCACCTAAGATCCGGGCATGTGAGATTATCGAAGAACTGGAGACGGAGCAAAGAGGAATCTACGGAGGAGCTCTTGGATACATCGATTTTACCGGCAACATGGATACATGTATCGCAATCCGTATGGCAGTAAAGAAAGACGGTAAGGTGTATGTACAGGCCGGAGGAGGTATTGTAGCAGACAGCATTCCGGAAAATGAATACGAAGAATCTGCAAACAAAGCACTCGCGGTTATGAATGCGGTGAAAAATGCGAAGGAGGTACTGGCGTAATGGTATTACTGATTGATAATTATGATAGCTTTTCTTATAACCTGGTTCAGATGGCCGGAAGTATCAGACCGGATATAAAAGTAATACGAAATGATGCGATGACGGTGGAAGAGATTGAAAAGTTAAATCCAAGTCACATTATCCTTTCGCCGGGACCGGGATATCCAAAAGATGCAGGTGTATGTGAAGAAGTAGTAAAAAAACTTGCAGGTAAGATCCCAATCCTTGGTGTATGCCTCGGACATCAGGCAATCTGTGAAGTATATGGAGGCACGATCGCACATGCCAAAGAGCTGATGCACGGAAAACAGAGCGAAGTAGAATTAGATACGGAAAGCCAGATATTTTCCGGAATGAATAAAAAAATCAAAGCGGCCAGATATCATTCGCTGGCATTAAAAGGCGATACTCTTCCGGAAGAACTGAAGGTGATCGCACAGACAGAAGACGGAGAAGTGATGGCAGTAGAACATAATCTGTGTCCGGTATACGGAGTCCAGTTCCATCCGGAATCTATTCTGACACCGGAAGGCAGGAAGATACTTGAGAATTTCTTCAAAATAGAAATAAGATAGAAAATCGAGGATTTGAGAATAAAGATATTGCATTGATGAAGACAGAAACCGGAAAAACATCAATAAAGATAAAGGGATAAAGATATTAAAAAGAGTGACACAGATACAGGAGGCAGTAGAGCATGATAAGAGAAGCAATCGCAAAATTAATGAATAAAGAAGACCTCACATACGATGAAGCAATAGGTGTTATGGAAGAGATGATGGATGGAACCGCAACACAGGCACAGATGGGTGGATTCCTGACAGCACTTTCCATGCAGGGAGAGACAATAGAAGAAATCACAGCATTTGCAACCGTAATGAGAGAAAAAGGAGTAAAGATCACTCCGGAAAGAGAAGTCATCGATATCGTGGGAACCGGCGGGGATCAGGTTGGGACATTCAACATCTCGACAACATCCGCATTTGTCGTAGCAGCAGGTGGCGTGCCGGTTGCAAAACACGGCAACCGGAGCGTATCAAGCAAAAGCGGTGCGGCAGATGTTCTGGAAAAGCTTGGCATAAATGTAGCACTAAAAGCAGAAGAAAATGAAAAGTATTAAAAGAAACGGGAATCTGCTTCTTCTTCGCACCAGTGTATCATTCTTCTATGAAATATGCAGCACCAGTCAGAAAAGAACTGGGAGTAAGAACGGTGTTCAATATCCTCGGACCTCTTTCAAACCCAGGCTGCAGCAACAATGCAGCTTCTTGGTGTATATGATGAAAAAACTCGCGGAACCGCTTGCGAAAGTATTAGCGAATCTGGGAGTAACAAGAGGTGTAGCGGTATGTGGTGCGGATGGACTGGATGAGATTACACTGACGGGAGCTACAAAGGTTTATGAGATCAGAAATGGAGAGATCACATCATACTCGATTACGCCGGAACAGTTTGGCTTAAAGAGCTGTCCTTTGGAAGAACTGATTGGGGGAACACCGGAAGAGAACGCGCAGATTACACTCGATATCCTGACAGGAAAGGAAACCGGAGCGAAAAGAGATGTGGTACTGATGAATGCCGGTATGAGTCTGTATCTTGGAATTGACGGAATCACACTGGAAGATGGAATCAAAAAGGCAAAAGAGCTGATCGAAAGCGGAAAAGCTTATGAAAAATATGAAGAATTTAAGCAGGCAACACAAAAAAACGGTGCAGGGCAGTAAGCTGTAAAATCCAGATCGACAGACAGCGTAGAAATAGATAAAAATGCATCAGTCAGAAGAAAATCAGAAAAATGGATGGGAGACAAGGATATGATATTGGATAAAATAGCAGCAGACACGAAGCTTCGGGTGAATAAAGCAAAACGGAAAATACCATTTTCGCAGATGAGAGCCATGGCATATGAAAAGGAAAAAAATACAGGATTCCCATTTGAAAAGATGTTAAAAGAGCCGGGGATGCATTATATCTGTGAGGTGAAAAAAGCCTCCCCATCCAAAGGCGTAATTGCAGAAGAGTTCCCGTATCTTGAGATTGCAAAAGAATACGAAGCAGCCGGAGCAGAAGCTATCTCGTGCTTAACAGAGCCAAAACATTTCCTCGGGAAAAACGAATATTTGCAGGAAATCGTAAAAGAAGTAACCATTCCGGTTCTGAGAAAGGACTTTACGGTCGATGAGTATATGATCTATGAAGCCAAGGTTCTGGGAGCTTCGGCGGTGCTTCTTATCTGCGCAATTCTCGACAGAGATACCATTGCCAGATATATAAAGATCTGCGATACACTTGGCTTGTCGGCACTTGTCGAAGTACATGATGAAATGGAGATGCAGGATGCGATTCAGGCCGGTGCAAGGGTGATTGGTGTTAATAACCGGAACCTGAAGGATTTTACAGTAGACATTGGAAATAGTTTAAGACTCCGGGGTCAGGCACCGGAAGACATTCTGTTTGTGGCTGAAAGCGGTATCAAGACAGCTGAAGACATCCAGGCATTGAAAAAAGCACATGTAAATGGAGTGCTGATCGGTGAGACACTGATGCGAAGCAGTGATAAAAAGAAATGCCTGCAGGAGCTGGACGCAGATGAAATATAAAAGAAGCACAAGCAATGTGTGGTGTGTACGCAGCGTTACTGGCTGTGGGGTGAACAAATGGTAATGATACATTTTCGAAAAGAGGATATAAAATGACAAGAGTTAAAATCTGTGGCTTGAAGAGGGTAGAAGATGTAGCGTATGTAAATGAATCGCTACCGGAATATGCAGGATTCGTATTTGCCGGAAGCAAGAGAAAAGTAACAGATGAACAGGCGGAAGCGCTCAGACGGATGCTGGATGAAAGAATTGTTCCGGTCGGTGTATTTGTCAATGAACCGGTGGAACACATTTTGAACCTGGTAGGAAAGAAAGTCATCCGTGTAGTCCAATTGCATGGTGATGAAGATGAGTCGTATATACAACGTCTGAGAGCAGGATTGGAAAGCAAACAAGGAACTTCTGGATATAAAGAAAATAATAAGATAAGCCGGGCTGATCCAGACAATGAAGGCCCCGGTGAAAAGAACGATGATATAGAATCTGTAAAAATAATAAAAGCAGTAAGAGTTCAAAATCAGGAACAGATATTAGAAGCAGAAAAATTATCATGCGATTATCTGCTTCTTGATACATGGCAGAAAGATGCATACGGCGGATGCGGAAAGCAGTTCGATAAATCCCTGATTCCGGAAGATATGTCAAAACCATATTTTCTGGCAGGCGGACTTGCGGCAGACAACATCCGGGAAAATATAGAGATCTGTCATCCATATGCGGTGGATGTAAGCAGCGCTGTGGAGACGGACGGAAAAAAAGATCAGAAAAAAATACAGGAATTCATAGAAAGGGTTAGAGAATATGAGTAAAGGAAGATTTGGAGAATACGGAGGTCAGTATGTTCCGGAAACACTGATGAACGCGGTAAATGAAGTAGAAGATGCATATAATTATTATAAAAATGATCCACAGTTTCAGGCAGAACTGGATGATCTTCTGAAAAATTATGCAGGAAGACCTTCTTTATTATATGAAGCAAAAAAGATGACAAAAGATCTGGGAGGAGCAAAGATCTACCTGAAACGTGAAGATCTGAACCATACAGGAGCACACAAGATCAACAATGTATTAGGACAGGTTCTTCTGGCTAAGAAGATGGGAAAGACACGTGTCATTGCAGAGACCGGTGCAGGTCAGCATGGTGTTGCAACTGCAACTGCAGCCGCTCTTATGGATATGGAATGTGAGATCTACATGGGAAAAGAAGACACAGACAGACAGGCGTTAAATGTATACCGTATGGAACTGCTCGGTGCGAAAGTACATCCTGTTACAACAGGAACCATGACTTTAAAAGATGCGGTTAACGAGACCATGCGTGAATGGGCTAATCGTATGGATGATACACTGTATGTATTAGGATCAGTCATGGGACCACATCCATTTCCAACTATTGTACGTGATTTCCAGAAGGTAATCAGTAAAGAGATTAAAGAACAGATGTTAGAAAAAGAAGGAAGACTTCCAGATGCAGTTATCGCTTGCGTAGGTGGTGGAAGTAATGCGATTGGTGCATTCTATGAATTTATTCCAGATAAAGAAGTAAGACTGATCGGATGTGAAGCAGCAGGTCTTGGGGTAGATACAGAAAAACATGCGGCAACCATCGCGAAAGGAACACAGGGGATCTTCCATGGTATGAAGTCGCTATTCTGTCAGAATGAATATGGACAGATCGCACCGGTGTATTCAATTTCAGCCGGACTGGATTATCCGGGAATCGGACCGGAACATGCAATGCTTGCAGAAACAGGACGTGCGGAATATGTACCGGTTACAGACGATGAAGCAGTGGATGCATTTGAATATTTATCAAAGACAGAAGGAATTATCCCGGCGGTGGAAAGCGCCCATGCGGTTGCCTATGCAAAGAAACTTGCACCGACACTTGGAAAAGACAAGATCATCGTGGTAAATATTTCGGGACGTGGAGATAAAGATGTGGCAGCGATTGCAAGATACAGAGGAGTTGAGATTTATGAATAAGATAAAAGACGCATTTAATAATAAGAAAGCATTTATTCCGTTTATCACAGGAGGAGATCCTTCGGTTGAGATTACAAAAGAGTTAATCCTGGCAATGCAGGAGGCAGGCGCAGATCTGATCGAGATCGGAATTCCATTTTCAGATCCGATCGCAGAAGGGCCGGTCATTCAGGAAGCAGATGAAAGAGCGCTGGCGGCAGGTTGTACAACCGATAAATTAATGGACATGGTTGAAAGTATCAAAGATCAGCTTAAAATCCCGGTGGTTTTCATGACATATATAAATCCAATCTTCGTCTATGGCACGGAGCGGTTCATGAAGCGTGCCGCAGAGTGTGGTATCTGTGGTGTGATCGTACCGGATGTCCCATATGAAGAAAAGGAAGATCTGGCGGGGGCATGTAAAAAGTATGATGTAGAGCTGGTATCGCTGATCGCACCGACTTCGCATGAGAGAATCCAGATGATTGCAAAAGAAGCAGAAGGCTTCCTGTACTGTGTATCATCTCTTGGAGTTACAGGGGTGCGCAAAGAAATTACAACGAACATCGGGGAAATGATTGACAAAGTAAGAGAAGTTACAGACATTCCTTGTGCAGTTGGATTCGGAATCTCCACACCGGAGCAGGCAAAAGAGATGGCGGCATTTTCGGATGGTGCAATTGTAGGATCGGCGATTGTAAGGATTGTAGCAGAGCATGGAACGGACTGTGTGCCATATGTAAAAGAGTATGTGAAGAAGATGAAAGCGGCTGTGGCGGAAGCGTAAAAGACAGAGATAAAGCAATAAAATAATTTTAAAAGCCTGTAATGAAGGACGGTGTGTAAAAGCCGGACAGACAGGTATGCTGGAAGTAAAAGGAAAAAGCAAGAAAAAATTGAAAAAAAGGAAAAACCTCTTGACAATAACATATGTATATGATAATCTACCAAAGGACTGCCGAAGACAGTAGGTGCTTGAAAGAGCGTAAGAACACATTTTATGCGGACGCCTACCGAGGAAAGATCGATACTAAAGTATGACTTATCAACCTCTATGTCTTTGGATATAGAGGTTTTTTACATTTATATCTGTCGGCGGTGTAAACTTACAAATCTACAAGGAGGTGCACCATTCGTGGCAAAAGTTGAATTAAAACAACCAGTTGTACAGGCTATTGCAGAGGACGTGAAAGACGCAGCAAGCGTTGTCCTTGTTGACTACCGTGGACTGACTGTTGCAGAAGATACAGAGATGCGTAAACAGTTAAGAGAAGCAGGCGTTGTCTACAAAGTTTGTAAGAACACAATGATGAAGAGAGCTTTTGAAGGAACTGATTTCGCAGCATTAGATGAGCACTTAGAAGGACCAAGCGCTATCGCTATTTCTAAAGATGATGCAACAGCTCC
>ENA-OPYX01000201-OPYX01000201.1-human-gut-metagenome-genome-assembly--contig:-NODE-201-length-35346-cov-3.815015_pt1 | contig 35346 bp, 40 predicted proteins | sample MGYA00242639_ERZ504486 | MGnify/ENA primary metagenome ERZ504486 (study PRJEB26092, sample SAMD00036296) | human gut metagenome | host: Homo sapiens | study: EMG produced TPA metagenomics assembly of... | reverse complement strand
ATTCTATGAGACAGGCTTATTTTTATGCATAAAAATACCGACCTGCCAAACGTAAGACTTTTCTTAACGTTTCGCCGCCGGTATTTTCTTTTATTTTTTATCTGTAATCCATTACAAGGAACATCGGTTTGATGGCTACGATTTCATCGTATTCCTCCTGTTCCACTACCACACTGGAATTTAACGCTTTTAAATCCTCTTTCAGCACTCTAAGTGCCGCCGGTATCGTCTCTGCGCGTCCTTCCTTTAAAATATCCTGCATCCTCTTTAGTACAACCGGATGTGCATAACATGCCGGAACCGGAAAATCAGGATATGTTTTGATATATTGTTCCATCTCGTCTACCGCATTTAATAACTGCTTTTCAATATAGCTTCTGTTATTATGTGACGTCGGCAGTACACTAGCACCGGAAAACAAAAAGATTGCTGCAAGACCGAACAAAAGGAAATAAATTCCAAATCCTGCGTGTGTAGCCAATGAATATATACCATACCCAAAAGCTCCAAGTCCCATCAGTGTAATTGCAAGTGCAACCCATTTGTATGCCGGATTACTCCGGTCATAAACTCTTTTCTTCTTAGCTGACTGACTCAGATTCAAATACAGATCTGTATCCTTATGAAGATATTTGATTGCATTATCGAGACAGCGGATATTTTTCTTTGCAGTTTCTGAAATATTTCCGATACGCTGCTTTTCTTCCATCCGCTTTGCCTTCTCCGCGAGTTTTTGCTCCGCAACCTCACTGTGCAACGGTATCTGCGGAAAGTTGACCTCCACATAAGCAAGCAGGCGGTCCACATCCTCCTCATGTTTAAAATTGCACTGCTTTTCTTTGCCATCATCATATTCAACCACGAGATAAGGCAGCGTGCCAAATGCACCTTTACCGGTAAATCCACCTTTACTCATCGCAATTCTTTTGAAAATACGCTTCACCGACTTCATCGGAACATAGTATCTTCTTTCTATGTAGAAACTGTTCAGATAAATGGCCTTCTTACCAACACCACATGGTCCAAATTTTCTGCATGTCTTTTTGTCTTCCGTCAATTCCATGTCGGGCAGTGACAGGTTGCCCAGTCTCTGTGGTTTCAACATCTTCCTCAGCTCCATTCCTGTATTACTTTTTATACCTGTTAAGCATCGCTGTCATGTATTACATTTTTGCCGGTTTCTTTGTTGCGTGGATAAAAGTTCCCAAGAATACAACAGCCAGAATGATTCCCACCGGATATGCAACTGCTGTCGAGAATCCAAGGCACTCATCTGCGCAGAAGAAATAAGTCATGGATACGGCACTCATAAAGGTTGCCGGTACAGCCGTGATCCAGTAATTCTTTTTCTCACGAAACAGATACATGCTTGCCGTCCATAATACGATCATGGCAAGTGTCTGGTTCGTCCAGCTGAAATATCTCCATACAACCGCATAATCCAGATGTCCTACAAAAGCACCAACTGCAAGAAGCGGTACACAGAGTAACAGACGTTTCTGGATCTTATCCTGATCGATCTTAAACCAGTCTGCCAGTACCAGACGTGCACTTCTGAATGCGGTATCACCGGATGTGATCGGGCAGACAATAACACCGATCATGGCAAGTGCTACACCAACGCTTCCCATTGTCTTGATACATACATCATAAATAGCTGCGGACTGTCCACCGGAAAGGATCTCTGCGAGTCCTGTGTTTAAACCACCTGTAACCTCATAAATAGAACATCCTGCTGCTGCCCAGATCAGAGCGATAACGCCCTCAGCAACCATTGCACCGTAAAATACGAAATGTCCCTGTTTCTCAGACTTCATACAACGTGCCATAAGTGGTGACTGTGTGGAATGGAATCCTGAGATTGCTCCACATGCTACTGTGATAAACATGAAACTCCAGATCGGTTTGCCATCCGGATGCATGTTACCGAAATGACTCCAGATCTCCGGAATCGTATATTCGGAATGTGTAAAAATACCAATGATAACACCCACCGCCATTATGATCAGGCAGATACCAAACAGCGGGTAAATACGTCCGATAATCTTATCAATCGAAATAAATGTTGCAATAAAATAATAAGAAGAATGATCCACAGCCAGAACTCTGCGCTTGTGACAATTCCTGTCACACCACTGTTCTTAAACAGTGTAACGATAAGTCCTGCAGGTCCTACTGCGAAAACGGTACCTACCATTACAAGCAGTACAACACTGAATACACGCATGACATTCTTCATCACATTTCCAAGGTAAATACCACATACCTCTGAAATGGAAGCACCATCATTACGTTCGGAAAGCATACCGGAAAAATAATCATGTACACCTCCTGCAAAGATGGTACCAAACGTGATCCATAAAAATACAACCGGTCCCCAGAGAGCACCCTGCATAGCACCGAAGATCGGTCCTAATCCGGCAATGTTTAACAACTGCACCAAAAAGAGCTTCCATTCCGGCATGACAACATAGTCAACCCCATCGTTGATCCTTACCGCCGGTGTTTCTCTGTCATCCGGTGCAAATGTGTTCTCCACTACCTTACCATAAACAAAGTACCCACCAATTAATAACGCCAGGCAAATAAAAAAACTAATCATAACAACACCTCCCATATGTACAAATGCTAGTTTCTTATTGCTTATCTTTATTATAGTACTTATCACTCAAAATTCAACAGTTTTTTTCATTTTTTTGTCTATTTTATACAATATCAACAATGTATTTTCGAAAAAAAAGAACCATAAGCCAAATCCGGCTTACGGTTCTTTTTTTCAATCTTAGTATCTTGTAGATGTATTAATCTGCAGACATTCAGAAACCTTCGTTTTTTCATTATAGCAATACACATATATGTATCCATAATTGTTTGACACTGTGATCTTCTTAGAGAAACTGGATTTATTTACTCTATAGTTATTATAACTTCCTGTTCCGGATGTCACATGAACGCTTGAGATCTTCCAGCCACTTTTCAGTTTGATGTCCAATTTTTGTTTTTTAAATGCCTTGTTCGTTCTAAGTACATCATTTTTATTAAATTTTGAAAGCAGGTTTGTTTTTCCGATTTTAAATGTCTTGCATGGATTGGTGTATTTTTTGACTGTAAATGTTGTTTTTAACTTTACACCTTTTACCGTACATGTGATCGTACTCTTAGCTGCTTTCTTGCCAAACTCAACACGAATGTAACCATCTCTTGCAGCAACCCTAATATTTTTGTTGCTGCTCTTTAATTTTTTGATCTCTTTTGCTTTGTCGCAGCCCATAATGCTGATTGTACTTGTGAAAGTATTTACATCTTTCCCTGGCTTATAGGTCACAACAGTCGCTGAATAAGGATTCACATAAACCCTTCCGCTTGCCGCCTGTACCTCAACGTTTCCCTGTGGTGCCACTGCACCGGCTGTCAGAGTCATCACAACCGCAAGTGCAAACGCAATTACCTTTTTGCTTAACTTTTTCATATTAATCCTCCTTGTTTTGCTCCTTGTTTTGCTTTTCAAAAACAGTATACCATATTTTCTTCTGACAGAAAATAAGACTTTTTTCCTACATACGCTCCGGTGCAGAGAATCCAAGCAGATTAATACTTGTCTCAAGCACAGACTTTGTCAGTTCTAACAGGCGGATATAGGATTTCTGAACCGTTTCATCCTCCTCGGACATGATCTTTGTCTCATGATAGAAACTGTTAAATGCATTGGCAAGATCATAGATATAGGAACAGATCTTGTGTGGTGCTGTATCCGCAAATGCACTTTCGATCACTGCATTAAATTTAGCAAGTTCTAACATCAGATTTTTCTCACTCTCAGAATGTGCCGCCGTGATCACAGCGTCTTTGGCGCTCTTTCCTAAATCATGATATTTGTGCAGAATGGATTTGATACGAACGATCGTATACAGAATGTATGGTCCGGTATTTCCCTCAAAGGAAGTAAACCTGTCAATATCAAAGATATAATCCTTGCTTGCCTGATTGGAAAGATCTCCGTATTTGATCGCAGCAAGTGCAACTGTCTTTGCTGTCTCTTTTGCTTCTTCCTCACTGATCCCAAGATTTTCTTTTGATTTCTGGTTTTCATTGATCTTCTTTAACATTTCATTGTCGATCTCAGATACCAGATACTCTAAACGCATAACGCCGCCATCTCTGGTCTTAAACGGCTTTCCGTCCTTGCCGTTCATCGTACCGAATCCTAAGAATTTTAATTCGGTCTCCGGTTTCACCAGACCGGTCTTTCTTGCGCAGCGGAATACCTGTACGAAATGAAGTTCCTGTCTCTTATCTACCACATAAATAATCTCGTCCGGATCATAATCTTCCTCACGCCATACGATCGTTGCAAGATCGGTCGTATTATAGAGGGATGCACCGTCTGATTTTAAGATCATACACGGCGGGATCTCTTTCGTATCGGTATCTTCTTTCACATCGACAACCAATGCTCCGTCACTGACATAGGCAAAACCGTCATCTTTCATCTTCTGCACCATTGCCGGAATATAAGGCTGTGCATCGGATTCACCCTTCCAGAGTTCAAAAGATACGTTTAAATTCTCATAATTTTTCTTTAAGTCTGTCACAGACACGTTTAAGATATGGGAAAGTAATGCCTGATAGCCCTTTCTTCCATTCTGCAGCTCATAAGTTGCCTGCATGGCTGCCTCTTTGTACGCCTCATCCTCTTTTGACTTCTTACTTGCGGTCGGATAAATCTCCTCTAATTCAGAAATCGTAAACGGTGCTTCTTTCGGATATTCACCCTCGAAGTTTTCATCAAAATAGACAAGCTCCGGCTGACGCAGTTTTAACTCGGTGATAATCAGTCCCATCTGTAACCCCCAGTCACCCAGATGTACATCTCCGATTACCTTATGTCCGACAAACTTACCAATTCTTTTAATGCTTTCTCCGATGATCGCGGAACGTAAATGACCGACATGCAATGGTTTTGCCACGTTCGGTCCGCCGTAATCGATCATGATGGTCTTTGGATTTTCTGCTTTTTCACATCCAAAACGTCCTTCATCTGCCTGCATGTCCGCCACATAGGATGCTAAAAATGTCTCATCCAGTTTTAAATTTAAAAATCCCGGTTTTACGGATTCTGCCATGGAAAACATGGACGCCTCTGCAAGTTTTGCCGCAACCTCATCTGCGATCATAAACGGTGCCTTTTTGTATTCTTTGGCAGCTGCCATTGCTCCGTTACACTGGTATTCACAAAGATCCGGTCTGTTAGATAAAGTAACCTTTCCGTATTTTGCATCATAGCCACAATCCACAAATGCCTGTGTAATTTCCGCGGTTATAAGGTCTAAAATCTTTTTCATTTTCTTCTCTCCTGCATTTCTTTGCAAATCATTTCTGCCTAAATCAGGCATTTTCTCGTCTATTATACCATAATTCCGCCATTTCTCAAGTAAAACCCTTATTACGATCCCCTGTTTTATGAAAATACTTTCCATTTAACCCGATTCTTTTAACCAGTTCTGTTTCACTTCTATAATAAACCTAAACGAGACATCCGACTCCTATACCGCAGGCACACATTTCGTTCACTTATCACAAACCAGATCATTCTGTTGTATACAATAATATACTGCCCCTATCAAGCCTGCATCATTTCCAAGTTCCGCAGCCTTTAGTTCAAGATGCTTCACAAAATGAGGCATACATCCTGCCATCACTTTTTCCCTCAGACGGTCAATAAACAGCTCCTTTTGTGCCGAGACTCCACCTCCAATCAAAATCAGTTCGGGATTAAAGATATGAACCAGTCCGACCAGACCGGAGGCAATGTCATCGATCCAGGAATCCAGCAATTCCAGCATTACGACGTTACCCTTCTTTGCTTCCGAAAAAATAAATCTTCCGTTTACCTCATGTTCTTCTGAAAGTATTATCTTCCCGCATGATGCCGCGTCTCTGACTCTGTGAATCAGCGCGGCGGTTGAACCATAATGCTCCAAACAGCCATGATTACCACACGAACACAACTCACCGTCATTGTTTATCACAATATGTCCGATCTCTCCGGCAAGGCCATTTGCTCCCAAAAGGATTTTGGAATCTACAATGATCCCACCTCCAACACCTGTCCCAACCGTCATTACAATAACATTCCGATGGTCTGCTGCAGCTCCGATCCACATTTCTCCAAGAGCCGCCGCATTGGCATCGTTTAAAACCGCCGTTGGAAGATGGAATGTTTTTTCCATCTCATCTTTAATCCGGCTTCCTTCCCAGTTTTGAATATGTCCTGCTGACCCGATAACAACACCGTTTACCGTATCTATGCCACCGGTCGCCGACACACCAATTCCCGCCAGCTCCTGTTTCCGCACCTTCGTGTTCCGCAAGAAACAATTTCATACTTTTTAAAACTGTCTAGAATCGGTGTCTCATACCTGTCAAATGCAACATCGTAAGCCTCACTATACCGGATTACACCCTGTTCATCTTACAAGCCCCAGTTTTACGGATGTACCACCTATATCCACACCCAAATATGTTTTTCCGTTACTCATTCCGGATCTTCTCCTTTTTCCGCATCTTCCATTGCTCCCTTATGTTTTCCCTGTATGGCAGATAATGTTTCTTTATATTTTTGCGCCTTAAAATACGAATCATTCGCAAAATAATACGAATACAGAATATCGATCATAACCAGAATAGAAAACTGTGGTGAAATTTTCGTACCTGTATCCAGGTTTTTCAGATAGGCAACCCTTAACACTTCATCACATCTTGCCGCCGTCTCCGGTGCCGGATTCGCAGTGATAAAGATTACTTTTGCATTTCTGCTTTTTGCGATGCGGATACTTTCCACAATCTCTCTCGTCGTTCCACTGAGAGAAATTGCAATGACAAGCATCCCCTCCTCAACCAGTGCTGCACTCATCTGTATCATCTGTGAATCTGTTACCGCAGTCACATCCAGTCCGATCCTCATAAAACGGAGCTGAAATTCCTCTGCGACATTGCCGGAACTTCCCATTCCATAGACAAACACACGCCGGCTTACATTTAACAGTCCGGCAATCCGGCGGATCTGGTTCTCATCAAGCAATTTAAAATTTTCCTGCAGCAGCTTCTGATAACTGCTCTGTACCTTCTTGGTAAACAGACTGATATCTTTCTCTACTGACTGTTCCATTTTTTTTCCTCTTTTAAGTCCTTTTCGTATGCAAAAATAAATTCACGGTATCCCTTAAATCCACATTTTTTTGCAAAGCGTGACAATGTTGCCTCGGATACATAGAGCAGTGCTGATATCCGCTTGGATGAAAAATCTGTCAGCTCCTCATTATTTAGAAAATAATTGGCAATCGTATGCTCTACCTGCGTCATATCCGACTGCGCAGCCTCAATCTGGCCTTTCGTCTCATTCTGGTTAAAAATTATATATCTGCTATTCTTCAAGGTTCCATCACCTGTTCCTGTTTTATTACAATAATGTTCCCATTATATTCTTTTTTCACGCAAAACACAAACAATCTGTGAGGACAACGGTATCCATTATATCAAATTTTTCCCCTCAAACTTACTCAGTGCAGTCTGCTTTGTATGTGCATCCGCACATGCCTTTCCTGCCGCATCTCCCATATCAATCACCGTCGGCTGGATACGGATACTCGCCTGAGCCAGAAATGTTGTAGAAATACATCTGCCGATTGTTAACAGATTGTCGACCTGCTCATTGATAAGACACCGGTATGGAATCTCATAGTATTCTCCCCTCTGATACTTCTCCATATGGACAAGTCCTTTCGTTGCAGAGTGTACATCAATATACCAGTCTCCTTTTGCCACTGCATCTTCAAATCTTGCCCTCTTTATGTAATCGTCTTCGCTCAGCACATATTTTCCGACAATACGGTAGGATTCCCGGACACCGAGTGCTGATGCTTCCCGAATCAGATACGCATGTTCAAATCCCGGCATACATGCCTTTAAAAATGAAACCAGCCGGAAGATCATCTGATGTCCCTCCGTTACAGCTCTGCTCCTTGCCCACACATCGGTATTCTTCTTCATACTACTGATATGCGGACAGTTAAATGTCATACAACCCGGCTGATCTGGAATGGAAAAACACTGGTAGTAAACGAGATCTTCCTCTTTCAGATATCCAAGTTCCACCCCTTTTCGAAAAAACCGGTTCAAGTTTAAAATTCTTATTCCGCACCATTGCAGATTCAAAAAAGTATCCTTTTACCAGCGGAGAAAATTCATCATTTAAAGACAAACAGTATGCCCGGTATTTTTCGACATCAATGCCACCCATCTCAAAACGCAGCGATGTCATCTGGTTATTTCCGTTCTCATCCCCGGCGGTATATGCTACTCCCGCCATTCTTGAAAGAACCGCATCCCCGGTGGCGTCAACAAATTGTTCTGCCTCTATCGCATATACACCTTCCTCAGTCGTCACAAAAATCTTTTCAATTTTCTGATCTTTTACCTGACAGTCGGTCAGCACTGCATCATATAATATCCCGCCTCCATATTCCAGAAACATCTCCTCTAACACAAGTGCTTTTGCCTCTGCTGTGGAATGTACATATTCCATAATGCCATCTCTGGTAGTGACCCCTTTTTCTTTCAGGCGTCTCTCAATCTCATGAAATATCTCTCCATGTTCAACAAAAGACTCCATCATCGGATTCACCAGCGCATTGACAGCCGCCCCGCCAAGTGCAAGGCTTTTTTCCACGATCAAAACCCTGTTTCCTTCTTTTGCCGCACGGATTCCCGCTGCCGCCCCGGCAGTGCCACCGCCAACTACAACCGTGTCGTAGTTTCCAATCACCTTTATTTTATCCCATTGATACATTCTGTTTTCCACCCTCATTTTTCCGTAATCGTTCTTCTGCTTCCTGCATCCGTTCCCGCAATGTCTCTTCCGGCAATATGCCTTCCGACAGCATTACCATATAATCTGTCATCTGTGGAAGAATCTCACTCTTCATATATCTTCCCGCAAAACTGTGTGCAGCGATCTCGCTGACTGTTGTAAGCGGTCTTTGCACCGTACCAAAAATCGTCTTTTTCTGCACAGGATCAAGCCGCATACCGACTTTCCCAAGCGTTGTAAATTCCAGAAAATGATAAAACTCATGCGCAAGATGCAGCTTTATGAGCCACTGTTCCCCTGTCTCCACTCCGTTTTCCTTCAGAATCTGTTGCTTTCTGCGCAGATCCGGCATAAAAAGTTCAATCTTTTTTTCCTTCCCGCCACAGGTGATCTGCGCCCATACCTCATAGTTTTGCCCATGATGTGAAAATTCCCGTTCATCCTGCAGAATGGCAACACCGGAATTCACTAGTATTGCCATAATATCCGCATCTTTATACTGCTCAAATGCCTCCTGTCCGCATGCGATCGCTTCCGTCACATAATCCCTGCATTTCTCCTTCGGGATACAGTGTGCCAGCCGGTCATTCATCAGTTCCATCATCGCATATTGTTCTTCTGTTATTGATTTAAGATCATACATTGTCTCAATCCTTTGCAGCGACTGCAATAATTTCCTGATCATCCTCAACAAATTCCAGTTCCATCTCAGCTAGACCGAGCAGCTGCTCTTTGTTTAAGACACCGCTTAAATCACTCATTTTCTGACCAAAAAATAAGTACGTTTTCGGCAATGTCGCACCAGCGTCCGTATACTGTGTCATACCGTCCACAAATTCCATGAAATCTGTTCCAATCTGATCTTTGTGAAATACTCCAATTTTTGCAATATTTTTCTGAAGACGTATAACGCCTTCCTCATCGATCATGCGCACCAGTTTTTTCTTTGATTTAAATAATCCTAGAAAGCCGCCTTTTGCCACATTTACATAGTACGCATGCCATCTTCCTGCCGCTGCTGCCTGCTCAACCATATCTGTCGTTGTCTTCTCGGCATCCGCTAAAATCTGCTTCTGTTCTTCCTCCGAGATGGTCTTTGCATTGCGGTCCTTGGTACGCAGCTCTGTCGCTCCTGTTGCGATCGCTCTTAAAATATTTTCTGGCTGTCTATCTCAATCGAAATATCAACCGTTGCTGCATCTGCGCCTGCCCTGGTGATCACTTCCATAATATCATGGCGGATTTTACGGATATCCTCATCCGTAGGGTTTGCAACATTTCGCTCCATCTGCTCACGCACAAGTGCCAGAGAGACACCCGTCGTAGAAATGTACGGGCATTTTTCCGCAATCTTATCCGGATCCCATTTTTTCTCCCAAATATGGTACGACAACCGACGCCGAACCACACCACCGACCAGACAGATCAGGTTCGGATTCAGATTATAATCTGCAATCAGTTGTTTTACAATCTCGCCAACTTTCGTCATCGCAATATCCATTGCCTGACGGCACAGTTCTTCCACCGTGCTCCCCGTCATAGATGCCAATGCACCCCATGCGATCTTCGCTGATTCCACATTTCCGGCAGCATAGTCATCCGCCGGCACATAACCCAGAATATTTGCGGCACCTGCCAGTGTAAGCGCATAGCTCTCGCCATTTGCACAGGCAACGACCGCATAATCCGATGTATCGTCCTCGCGCGGTGCGATCAGCTCTATCTTTGGATTCTTCATCTTATCGGTGTCAGTAAAGACCTCATACTCTTTCTCTGCGATATGTGCGGATCTTGGTCCGACATCTGCGATCTTACCTCCACGCACCACGATCATACTGCCTCCGGCAATTCCAAGTGTACGCACATCCAAAGAAGTCAGATATAACTTTCTTCCCCCGATCTGTGCATTTTTAATCATAACCTTGCCATCTTTGATCGCTGAAATATCGGTCGATGTTCCTCCTGCCTCAAGGAAAATGCCATCTGTCAGTTTTTCATACATCAGTGCTCCTGCCACACCTGCTGCCAGGCCGGATAGCATCGTAAGAATCGGTCTCTTCCGCACCTCATCGATACTCATGACGCCGCCGTCACAGCGCATGATCATCAGCGGTTTTTTAATACCGGAATCTTTTACCGCATTTTCCGTCATGTTGGCAGTCTCCATCATTTTGGGGATCAATGCCGCATTGACTGCTGCTGTTCTCGTCCTCGCCTGCAGTCCGTAAAGCTGGGAGATCTCATGTCCACCTGTAGCGACCAGTCCTTCTTTTACCGCCAGGTCAATAACTTTCTGCTCATTTTCCGGATTATCAACAGAGTAACTCTCCGAAGCCACGATCACCTCCACATTTTTCAGTTTCAGTGCATCGATTGCCTCTTTTACAGCCTCATCGGTAAGTGAGGCTGCATCTATAAATTCATGCTCTGTATATAAATATTTTCCCGGTGCCAGCTCGATATTTCCGACTGTCGTCTCCTTGCGGGAACGTTCTGCCTCCATACCACTTCCCATGCCAACAATACCAACACGTGCCACATCTCCCTCTAACAGGGCATTGGTTGCCTGTGTGGTTCCATGTGCGATAAATATAACATTATCCGGAGAAATTCCATTTTTTGTGAGTACCGTATTGATCGCCTCAATGATTCCCTGCGCCACACCGCGCTCGGCATGATGTGTCGTCGGCACTTTTTCTTTTGCAATGACCTCATAGGTCTCATTATCTACGACTACGGCATCCGTAAATGTTCCTCCGACATCGATTCCGATTCTTACCTTTCTGTTATCCATATGTGAAACATACCCTCCTTGAATGATCCTTACTGTTTAGAATAATGCTACTGCTGCGTAAATCAAGATTCCAAGTGCCATTACCATGGTGTATGGAAGTGTTGATTTCAAAATATCATTAACATCGACTTTTGCATAATCTGCTACGATAACATTCTGTGTGTTTGTCGGGTCTGATACACACTGTACCACGCTGGTACTACGAAGTGCCATACCAACTGCTGGTGCACTCAGTTTTCCTGCTGTCAGAAAAATATTTGCGAGGCCAGAGCCAAGACCGTACATATTTAACGGTCCACGATACAGAGCCAGTGGAGAAAGAACTGTAAAAATTACAATGTACATAATCGGGTTTGATGGAAGAATCACACTAATGATTGGCTGCATCAGAGCAGATGTTTTCTGTGCTGCCACTCCATTTAAAAGAATTCCAATACCAATCATCAGACCGATGACTCCTGCCACATCCTTAATTCCCTCTACCATGGAGCTTGAAAGAACCTGAATACTTGAAGACGGATTCGTAATTAATGCTGTTACAATAATTGCTACCACCAAGCTTGTCTCCGCATTCCACTTAAAGAAAAATACCAGTACGATAGGAAGAAGCGGCATCAGCATGGCAACCGGATTAACCTTTTTAGAGTTGGTTCCAGCATTCATTGCCCATGTACTTCTGACTGTCTTTTTATTTACATTGATTAAAATATATGCAACCGTCACAACCACACAGATCAGTCCCATCACGATGGAAGATGTTTTAATAACCTCCATATCCATTCCAATGGTATCTACATAAATCTGGTACTGCGATACATTAAAAAGAAGTCCAATGTTTAATCCAAAAAGTACGAGACTTGCTGCCACGATCGGCTCAATTCCCGCAGACAGTAACAGCGGAATTGCAATCTGAGCGACCATAATAACAGGACCTGCACCACTCATAGCAGTAAAGATCAGTGCCGTTGCAGCAGTCAGTGCCAAAGCGATCATAACCGGCTTATCCCCTGCCAGCTCTGCTGCCTTACGGATAATGGCATCTGAAATTCCCTCTTTCTGAATTACCTTTGCAAAAATTGCACCAAATACGGTAACAATAATGGTGCTTGCAAGACGGGATGCTCCACCTGCAATTACATAAGAAGTAATACTCTGTGTCTCTGCATCACTTGATATAAATGGAACTCCTGCTACTACTGCGATTAAAATTCCCATACATGGAAGTGCTAAAATCGCTGGCATCTTTTTTTGTCATCATAAGAGCAACTCCCGCTAAGAAGATTGCCAAAATTACTATTACCTGTAACGTCTGCATACCTATTCTCCTCCTTCAATCAGTGCATTTGTAAACTTTTTCGTGATGAGCTGTGGTCTTGTAATCGCCCCACCCACAACGACACTATAACATCCAAGTTCAACCACTCGTCTGGCTTTCTGCGGCACATCGATATTTCCCTCAGCAATTACCGGATGATGTACCTGTTTTAATATCTTGCGTATAATTTCAAAATCATTCTGTTCAATTTTGTCATTTACGCTGTACGGCGTATATCCCACAAGTGTTGTTCCAATAAAATCAAATCCAATTTCATCTGCAAATAATGCTTCCTCCACCGTTGAACAGTCTGCCATAAATTTTTGATCCGGATATTTTTCTTCACTTTTTCAAAAAATTCTTTCAGATAAGTTCCATCTGGTCTGATGCGCTTTGTTGCATCCACTGCAATAATTTCTGGTTTTATCTCCATCAATGCATCTACCTCTTTTAAGGTCGGCGTAATATATACTTCTGAATTGTCATACACCTCCTTGATAATACCGATGATTGGAAGTGAAACATTCTTTCTTATCTCAAGAATATCTTCTACCGTATTTGCCCGAATTCCTGCTGCTCCACCCTCATATGCGGCTTTGGCCATCCGCCCCATAATAAATGATGAATGTAAAGGTTCATCTTCTAGTGCCTGACACGATACAATCAGCTTGCTTCGCAAATTCTCAAACTGCGCTTCCATTCTCTTACTCCTTTCACATCACCTTTGGGATCCTCTGTGATATAAATTTTATACCCCGAATTTCCGGTTTTTTCAACGATTTTACCCGATACTGAATCTACTTTCCTTCAAAATTGATATTTTTTGTTTTTGCGAAACTTCTTTCACAAAATTCTTTCAAAATTCCGGTTTCTTTTGTACACTTTTGCACAAATATCAGAAGAAGTTTCATCAAAATTGACAAAAAAAGAGTACTGATCACAAGCTGCACTTATAATCAGTACTCCTTTTCTGCCCTCACTAATCTTCGTTTTTAAAGATCACACTGCGGTAATTATTTAACACTTTATACAAGATCATACCTAACACATAGCAGGAAATCACTTCGCCGATTCCGACAGTCAGCATAAAGAATGGGATCGTCCCCTCTGCCATGTACACATATGCCAGAACAAACGGTACAATGATCGTATTTGCCACGATCGGTGGTAACGGAGCCAGCCATTTGTGCTTTCTTAACGCATAAGTTCCACATGCCCCGATCAGTGTCGCAAGACTGCCAAACACAACATCAAGCGGCATGCAGCCGGTGAGCAGATTGCTGAGCAGGCATCCTATAAAAAGTCCCGGAATAGCTGCCGGTGTAAATACCGGTAAAATGGTAAGTGCCTCGGAAATCCTGACCTGAATTGCGCCGGAAGCAAGATTGAATGCACTGATAAAATAAGTCAGTACAACATAGATAGCTGCGATAAGTGCAGCCTGCACGATAAGTAATACTTTTTTGTTTCTCATTTTTCATTTCTCCTTTAGTTTTGTTTTACGAGTGGAAGGTCTCGAACACTCGATGTCACTGCAACTTTCTGATTTTAGCATAATCGTCGAAAAAAATCAACTCCTCCTGCGCACCCATGCAGTAAATGACCAGAATATCCCTCTCACCGGCAGAAACATCAGCCACAATCCGGACCAAATCACATAAACCGGATTTTTCACGCTGATACGACGTCCATTCCGCACAAATGCGGTCAAAATTCCTCTGATCTGATCCTCTTCCACCGGTCCTTCCACCTCTGTCTGATTATCCCCTGCCATATAAAACTGACCGCCTTTTCGTTTTACAACACGGTGCAGAACCAGAATGCTCCCTTTTCTGCGGTACAGCACAACATCTGCGCGCCGGATTTTTTTCACATCCGCTTTTTTTATGACCGCGGCATCTCTGCCCGGCACAAACATCGGATACATACTGTATCCTTCGGGATAGATCTGTATGACCTCTCCCGCTTCTAATAATTGTTCAATATCATATTTCATCGGAAACCTCTTTTATACAGCTTATCATCCTGAATTATTGTAGCATTTCCCCTGTCCAAATGCTATAATATTTCCAATTCATTTGTAATGGAAAGGAACCACAACGATATGAAAACATCTGATGGATTCGTAAAAACAACAATCGCAGGTATTCCCTATCTTCTGCCCTATGGTCAGAAAATTGCCGACCATGCACGCTCCCTGCGCCTAAATGACTCCGGTGCACTTTTATGGGATACACTCTCCCTGGGCGCGGACAAAAGCACGCTCTTATCTGTGCTGGCGAATTACTACAATACAGATGCTGATATGCTCCCTCAGCTTACCTCTGACTTAGACAGCTATCTTGCCTCTTTAAAGCAGCTTGGCATGCTCTCTTACAATGCGCCGGCAGAAAATTTCCCACCTCATTCTGATCAGACCGACAATACGTTTCCTGCACTGTTTTCTGACGATCGTGCTCCAAAATATTATAAGATCGGCGTTCTCTGCTTTTCATGGTTTGGCCCGGACGATCTGTTTGATACCTATTTTAAAGATTTCTCCTGCGAAGCTGCTGTGGCTGATCAGCGCATTTTTATAATAACCGGGAAACCGTCTCATCTTGCAGATGGTACACTTCTGCTCCACACCACTGAACTTACCATCTTTGACGTCACCGACACCTACCGCTTTGTCTTTGGCACTCACTGGGGAATCCATGAAATGCGCGTAAAAAAAGACGGCTCTGCCGCCGTCCTCTACTGTGTTGATGCCGATAATAAAGATCATGCAGAAAATATTTTTCATGCACTGCGTTTTGCCTTCCTGATTGCCGCACAAAAGCAGGCTCTTTTTGTCCTGCACTCCGTTTCTATTTTTTATCAGGGAAAAGCCTGGCTCTTTTCCGGCAGCTCCGGCACCGGCAAATCCACACACGCGAACCTCTGGGCGAACCGGTATCATACTCCGGTTTTAAACGGAGACTTAAATGTACTTGGCATCAAGAACGGCCTGCCTTATCTATACGGTCTGCCCTGGTGCGGGACGTCCGAAACATACACCACCACCACCTATCCACTTGGCGGTATCGTGTTTTTAAAACAGGCTCCTTTCAACCGGGTGAACTCTCTCCCACCGGATGAACAGGCACTTTTTCTGATGCAGCGCATGATCTCCCCGACCTGGACGAAAGACCTGCTGTTAAAAAATCTGGCATTTGCAGAAACACTTGCCCCGCTGACAAAAATTTTCCGGCTGAATTGTACAAAAAATCCCGAAGCTGCAGCCGTCATGAAAGCTGCCATTGATCAGTCCATATAAGACGCTTTCTTTCAAAACTCATCCATCATTTTCTGTACTTCCTCTGCGGTCAGCACAACACACCTCTGTTCCCGGATTCCATACACCCTCCTGCACACCGACAATACCGTTGGACGGTGTGTGGTCACGATACAGGTGCGCGGTTCATTTGTCTGCATGATATTTTTCAAAACCCTGCGCTCGGTTGCAACATCAAGTGCACTTGTCGCCTCATCCAAAAGCAGGATCGGCGCACGGCGAAGCAATGCCCTTGCGATTGAAAGCCTCTGTGCCTGTCCTTCTGAGAATCCGACCCCCCGCTCTCCGACTTTACTATATATCCCCATCCGGCAGTTTCTGTACAAACTCCCAGGCACAGGATACTATCAGTACTTCTTTGATCTCCTCATCCGTAGCATCCGGTCTGACATTCCGCATATTTTCCGCAATCGTGCCGGAAAAACATTGTATTTCCCTGTGGCACATAAGAGAACAGACGGCGTGCTGCCGGTGTGATTGTAAGCACTTCCCCTGTTTTTGCTCCCATCCAGATCTTCATCCCCGCTTTGTATATGCAGCAGGGCGAGCATAATGCGCAAAAGCGTTGTTTTTCCTTCACCGGAAGGTCCGACTAACGCAACAATCTCATGTGGATGTGCCTCAAAGTCCGCCCGCATAAACACCTTTGTTCCATTGTGATAAGTATAAGACATCTTAGAAATGCAAAGACTGATGCCGTTCTCCCGGTTCTCTTCATAAAATTTCTCCGCATGCTCTGCATCCGAATAGTCCTCTTTTGGCATGCCAAGGATATCCATCAGCCTTCCAGCAGATGTGGTCAGCGAAATCGCCGTCGGTACCAGTGACACAAGCTGATTCAGCGTTCCTGTCAGTGAGCCGGACAATGATAAAAACATCGTCATCGTACCGTAGGAGATCGCACCACTCCAGACGCGGTAAATACCAAATCCATAACAGCTGTATGACACCGCAAGCCCGACGATCGATAACAGGATCGAGGTTGCCATGGACATTTTCTGAAACTCCAGCTTCATACCAAGATATTCTTTTTGCAGTCCTCGCAGACGTTCCCCGTAGAGCCGCACCAGATCAAAAGCCTTGATCGTCTGGATATTCGAAAATGCCTCCTGGTTAAATCCGGACATCTTTGCATTCATAGCTGCGCTTTTCTCATTATTTCCTTTCATTCGCCTTAAAATCCGCCTCGACATCAGCATACTGACCGGCATGCCAAGCATCGCAAGAAGTGCAAACATCGGATCATTGTAAAAGACAAGCGCAAACGTACTGATAAACCGCACAGTATATATGATCAGATTCGGAATCCAGCTTAAAATACCATTTGAAATGTTTGAGGCATCCGAATTCCAGCGTGTCAGGAGATCTCCCGTGTGATATTTCTGGATTGCCTCAAGATCCGTCACTAACATTTTATCAAAAATATCTGCCTTGATATCATTGTCCACACTGATACTGATCTTATTGGAAAAATAACTGGTCACCTGTGAAATCAGCATATTCCCTATGGAAAACCCGATATACAGACAGAACGTACGCACCAAAAGCCCCGCCTGCTTTCCGGTGATAATATCGACCATATCCCTTGAAATCAGACTTGAAATCAGTGAAACAACTGTTCCAGACAGACCAAGCAGCGTGTAAAAAATCATCTGTTTCCAGTACTTTCTCGCATACTCATAGATCCAGACGGTCTCCCGCCACATATCTTTTAATACACCCTCTTTGATCCTTTTATGATAAAATTTCAGACTGTCTAACATAATATTTCCCCATTCTAGCCGATTTCCAGTTATTATAACAAATATGAACCACGAAAAAAGAGGTTACCACATGTATATGTCAGGCAATCTCTTCCTCACATACCATATGATAACCCCATCTGAACTCCATATGATCCTACATCGCCCAGTCAGTTACTGTATCATCCGGTCCATATCCTTTCTTTTCCCAGGATGGCTTGCGGTTTCCATTATCGGTATTGTAACTTCCAGCATATCCCGAATCCACATAATGCGTCTTAAGTCCACAGGCTGTAGCTGTATATGCCGGACATCCCAGACATCCGAACTGCTGTCTGTATCCTCTGGTGCCTCCATTCCAGCCTGAATAATCCGGTGCCTGCCCCTTAGTCCGTAACACTCACACTTGAGATTGCAAGTCCCGGATCCGATTTTACAACCAGATCACCAAAACCGATATTATCGTTCGGATTCTGATGATATCCCAAAGAAACACAAAGAGAACTTGTTCCGTCTCCTGATGTGCACCCCCTACCACCGGAAACATAAGTAACCGGCTGATTAAATGAGATATTTAACTGCTGTGCTTCTTTAGTATGATCCGCATTATGCACGGCATTCACCTGAATACGGTAATCACCTCTTCCGGTCTGCGGTGTCTGATGGATATATGCTGTTGTCGTATAACAACCGCTTCCGTCGCCACTTGCTAAATATACCCCTTCTGCAAGTTCATCACTGGTAAGTAACACTGGTTTCATATACTCTTTCATGCGAACTTCCCTCTCCCCTGTTCTTTTCACTTATTTCTATCTATTTTAACCATATCTTTTTGTGCTGTCAAGCATTAGTACACGCCTTTTTTCGCCCTGAACCGACTTTTTTTATAATGAATTTTTAAAACCCACAATGCTCCAATAACCAGCATCAGGTAAAACCCCACTCCCCTTGTCACGCACATTGCAGGAACCAGATACTGTCCTGAAAATACCGGTAGAAATACCTTTCCATACATCGCCTCCGTGATTCCCTGTGCTCCCGGTACCGGAAGCATATCCACCGCAACATAGATGGCTGCCTGAAGCAGCAGGATCTGGTACATCGCTGTTCCAGACAGTCCAAATCCCAGATACACCAGAAAAGTCAGCAGAAAAGCACTGCTTCTCTGAACAAATGTCATCACAATTAAAATCAGTATTTTTTCTTTGTGATCCCGGAAAAAGAGAACCGTTCCACGGTACCCATCCAGAAATCCGTCCAGTTTTTCCAACCATTTCTCTTTTGGTATTTTCATGCCGCATTTTTGTGCCATGACAATTATTTTTTCGGCCAGATGACGGATCAGAACCGGTCTTAACATGACAAATAAAAGAAGAATTACGAGCAGAACATTTAAGGAAAGTCCCACGATATACCAGAAAAAATATCCGCCAAGATGCTCTTTCAGTAGTTTCTGCCAGAATAACAGGATCATCATTCCGACGACCGCCAGCACAAATTTATAAGCTGTCGCAACAGCCATCAGCACCGCGGTTCCCTCCGGCAGAGGAATACCGTCCCTTTTCATATAATAAAGCTGCATGGGGCTGTCCTCCCGATGCAGACGGCGTGATCCCGGAAAAAAAGGAACCCGGCAAATGAATATCCAACACACTGACGCACATGTACTATGATCCCGACACTTCGAAGCAGAAAACAGATCATACAGCCTTCCGCAGCAACAAAAAATACTGAAAGGAACAATGCCGCCCCCGACATATACCGGCTTCATTCTGATTAGATGTAGATTTCAGTTGTGAAAAAATTTTGTCCACGCAGGACTACACCAAATGTAAGCATCATGATCGCAAGAAACAAAAAAATTCCTTTTCCATATTTTCGGTCTGTACTCTTACGTTTCATAAGCAACCGCCTGTTCTTCCCGCACGATCAGATCTGAAAGACGTCCCTCAAACACCACGCGGCAGTTTTTGTATTCACAGACATCCTTCGGGGTGACCAGTGAAAAATGTTTCTCCGATATGAAAATCCCCTGTTCCCCTAACACTTCTGCCAGATAAGATGAACATGTATACTGGTTTTTTAGGTATAATTTCCGGTGGCAGAGCAGGGCCAACAGTCCAGCAGCCGCATAGTGCATATGGAATCTGTTTTTGTAATCCTTATGCAGGCGTTCACGGATCGCTTCTTTCTGTTCACCGGTGCAGTCCAGTTCACAGATCCGGTACTCAGCCGTCGGAAACGCCCCCGCGATCTGTCTGCTCCACTCGCGCTCAAATCCTGCAATCAACGGGATATACGGATTTCTTCTTCCAAAACTGTAAGCTTCCGACAACTGTTCATCAAGTGACAGTACCACATGAACGTATTTCTGTCCCAGATAATGTCTGATCAGAGATGCAAAAAAACCTGGTGTGTCCACTAATGCAATATATATGTGTGCCATATTCTTTGGTTCCTTCCTGTTTTTTCTATTTTTTGCATTTTACTGAAATCTGTAAACTGCATTCGCAAGACGGTAACCGCCAATGGTCAGCCGCCTTCCAACTGCTCCGGGCAGATCCGTCCATCCGCTCAGACTCGCGTATTTCAATTTATAGTACAGTTTCGGATTGGATGTTTTGATCTCTCCCCACAGATTCTTTCGCTTTTCCAGTGCTTCCTCATTTCCGATCAAAAGCAGGTGAATCGATGAGATCGCCATCATGATCGAGATATTGCGGTACATATACGATGCCAGTTTTGGTTCCTTCTCTTTTATTTTTGTAAGATCTGCCCCCCGATCACCATTCTGGTCACTTTCATCTGCTGGTCGATCCGCTTTTTTAACATCTGCTCGTTGACAGACTGGTCATCCCTGCCAAGATAATACTGGTACAGATCAATATCCATATAAAAAATATTTCTGACATACGGCAGCGGGCAGTAGGCAAACAGATTGTCCACATAAAACGTATGCTCCGGCAGAACAATTCCCGACTGCAGCAATATTTCCGTGCGGTAAACCAAGGCATGCATGACCAGATACTGGGACGGCAGGAAATGCCCGGTCTCACTCCAGGGGCAGAATTTTTTCTGCAGGAAACACATTCCCGTATCCCATACTGCGCGTTATCTGCTGCTCCAGATGATTGTATACATAGTTGCAGACAAACAGATCCGGCTTTTCTTCGCCCTCTCCCGCCTCTTTGCAGTAATATCTGATTTTTTCTAAAAGTTTCTGATAGGCAGTTCCGTCCAGCCAGTCATCGGAGTCCACCACCTTAAAATAAACACCCCTTGCGCAGGCAAGTCCCGCATTGACACCGGAACCGTGTCCACCGTTCTCCTTATGTATCACTTTCACAAGATCCGGATATTGTTTTTGATATGCATCCGCGATCTCCCCTGTCTTATCCTTTGAACCGTCATCTATAATAATGATCTCCACATCTTCTCCGCCCGGCAGAAGCGATTCGATACACCTCGCCATATAACTTTCAGAGTTGTAACATGGAACCACAAAACTCAGATATTTTTCTCTGTTCTCCATCCTAAGCTTCCCTCCCTTTCCTTTCACAGATAATCTTACGGGAAAACTCTTAAGAGAACGGACAGCTTTTCTTAAATATTTTCGAAATTATTTCTAAACAAAATCGGAATCATTTTACGATTCCATTAAAATGGTTCCGATCTTATATCCTTCCTGTTCTATTTTCTGATCATTTGCGAATGTGATAAAACTGCCGGTCGCCGTATCCCGCACCGCAAAATATACACTGTAACATCCAGCCTTTACACCCCGAAGCGGTATATTTGTTAAAAAGTTCTCCTTTTTTTCTGCTTCATTTCCCCCGGCAAGTGACGCAATATCCCCTGAGGGGATTCCCTCATAAATCGTCTGACCGGTTTCATCTTTCACAAGGAATACCGGTTCACACTCTTTATAGACCGGTGCAAATCCGACATTCTTAAGTGACACTTTTATCTCTGCCGTATCTTCCCAGAAATCATGCTGCATAAAAACATCCGACAACACCAGACGGTAACCTAAATGCCTCTCTATATACGAAAGTCCTTCCATCCCGTCAAAGCAGTCCGATGTCTGTACCGCAGATGACGCCCACTTTTCTAATACTGCCGCATCATAGTCCTGATTCAGATAAGTCACATGCATGGTTTTTAAATCCGCAATAGCGCACTCTAAATCATTATATTCATTGTCTATGATGACCTCCCCGCCATTTGGCACACGGGAACACAATTTTTCCTGAAAAGTAAGTTCTTCCATGCGGTTCCACGCCTGATCTGTACCTGCCTCTGCGGCACTTTTTTCACCATAAGTACCACAGTCATTGCCGCTTCCTAACATTCCGTCATTGAACAGTCCAAGCCTGTCATACAGCGGATTTTTACGATCTTCCTGCAAGTCTGCATCTGCACTTTCCAGGATCTTCCGCCACTGTACCGGTGTCCGCACTGCAAGATACATCTGGCTATCCGTCGATTTTACAAGCTGTTTTGCAAGCTGCTGTAAAGACTGCTGATCTGCATACTTTGTCCCATTGAGTTCCCCCCAGTTGCCGACAAAGAGCCCCTGTAATGTAAAAACAGAGTCACTGTATTCTGTTAATATTCCTCCAACCTGCTGCATATGTTTTATCACAAAATCGATACTCTCCGGTTCATACTTCTCATTTTCCCCATTCCAGTCATACAAAAACCGTACGATCCAGTGCTCTTTTGTCACAGACATCGCCTGAAAAAGTCTTTCGATATTCTGCAGACCTTCCTTTGATATTTCTTTGTCCCGGTATTCCCTTAAATTGATCTGCGCCATGGCAAGGGCATGATCTGTATCTTTTTGCATCTGCCTGTCTAACTGCTCACTCATATCCGCCGATTCATCCGAAATCAGAAAACCATAAATATGATAAAATCCACGATTCGGATTCCAGATTTTCTCCGTAGATTCCGTAAAAGTCTCCGTGGCAAGCATTACCTGCCAGTGAAAATAATCATGTATCCCCACAGCAATTCCGGTGATCATTAACACAAACAAAATGAAAAACAGTAATTTTTTTCTCATCTTATTCCTCGTATTTATTCTTTTGAAACAGCTTCATCTTCGTCACCAGCCGGCTTCGTTTCTTTGCATTTTTTAAGATGGCAATACTTGATATTCCACGAAGTTTCCGGTTGCGGTATACAAAACCGAAAAATGTCCTTACCCACAGAATGGGATAAAGTATTTTATACTGCCCGGCTTTCGGATGACTTAGGTGCATCTGATGATGAAACTCCCTGATATAATCAATCCATCCTGTTCCCCTCATGGCTACCATGCGTTTTGAATCTGCCTCACCAAATTCCTCGGCTTCCATGATCTCTGTAAAAAACTCTTCCAGGTAAGCCTCCTCTTTCATTGCCCCGGCTTCTCCTGCCTTTTCCAGAAACTGCACCTTGTTTTCTGATAATCCCAGATATCTGACACAAAATAACATAACCACACATGCAAAATTTAAGATGCCGCATTCTCTGACCAGTGTTAAAAATTTTGCTTCCTCCTCTGCCGTACATCCATGTTCCCAGAATACAACCCAGTCGCAAAGAAGTTTTAAGCCAAATCCGGAACGCAAAAAATGCTGCAGCATATGTAATAACAGATAAAATGCCTGATATGATGGCGAGGCCAGGAAAAAATCCACTCCCATGACATTTTCAGTAACCCTGTTTTCAAAAAAATCTTTCTGACATTTTTCCAAAAAAGTGTTCACTTCCGTTGAATCAAACGGCTCCACTAATGCACTGTGCAGCTCTAAACGGATTCCTTCCGGGCTCATATAAGTAAGATGGTGATTTTCCTGATGTCCGCTCTCTGCCACAAATCCATGCACCTGCAGACATCTGCCAGCCTCCTGCGCCATCTTTCCGTTCTCAACTAAAAGATCAACATCCCCCGACTTGCGCAGTTCCGGCACCGGATAAAGTCCTGCTACGCCGCTTCCCTTTAATAATATCGTATCAATTCCCGCATCTTTCAAAAGACCTGTCACATACCGGCTCATAAAAAGCAGACGGTAGGACTGCCATACAGTCTGCGTACTTCTCTCCTGCACTCTTTTCCAGTCTGCCCCGTCCTCTGGCAGAATATTTTCCAATACGTCATACAAAAGCGGCAGCACACGATGACGATCCGCTATGGAAAGAATACTTTCCCAGTCCGTTTCCTGTTGTTTTAATCGTTCCCATTTCTGCTTTAAAGCTGCCTGATTTTCTACATGCGGTTCTGCATGTAGTGCTGCATCCAAAAGACTGCACAATATAAGTTCTTTCTCTTTATTTTTTTCTTCCATCTGTCCACCTCTTTTTCCATATAGCAAGTGCTTTTCTCTTTACAATTCCAAATTCTTTTGTGTGGCAAAAGCAAAGAAGCATCACAAGGCTCGGCACCACAGCACATATGAAAAATCTCTTTAAAAATACGATCACCCTTCCACCATCCGCAAATAAGCAAAGCCGGTCTGTTCCATACCAGATCACACCGGTTACCGCTGTATAGATCACATAGCGGACAAAAAACGGAGCCACCTTCGCATGCAGTCTGTGTCTGTACAGCACATATGGTTCCACCCATACAGAGGTGAGCATGGTAGAGAGAAATGTTCCGGCAAACACTCCGAATGTTCCAAATTTCCATACCAGAATCAGTGAAATAGCAAGGTTTAACACCGCTTCCACCAGTGCTTTATACCGGTCAAACCAGAACAATCCAAGCGAGTCCCGGAATGTCAGCACCGCTTTTCTCGTTCCATTGATATAAAAGTTAATACATAAGATTAAGACCACCGGCATATCAAACAGATACTGCTTTCCGAAAGCGAGCTCCACAAACGGATTTAAAAGTTCATACAAGCAGATCGCCGCCGCCCCGTAAAGCCAGTTTCCGATAAAAAAAGCAGTCTCAAAAATGCTTTTTACCCTGCCCTCATCTTCTGTAGCTCCCAGATTACCAACACTTGCGGTGATTCCCTGAAAAATCTGGTCTAACACCTGTCTGACTGAGCCGATCAGAAGGAAATAATTAGAATAAATGCCAACACTGATGACGCCCACAAAGGAAGAAATCAGCAGATTATCGGTATTATTGACCACCACATTTCCAAGTTTATGCATCAGCATGGCTTTTATATTGCGGAATATATCTTTTCTTTCATCCTCCGGCAGCTGCTCTTTCGTTTTCTCTTTCAGGTACGGATACATACGATCCGCCTTTCGGGAAATGCAGATATTAGAGAGCAGTGTACATACAATATAAATATTCAGGAAAAAAATAAAGTTGTGTGTCGTAAATAAAATGACGATCTGACAGATATCCTGTAAGATCAGAAATGCCGTCTGGTATAAAAGAACAATATAGTTTAACTGATGCACTTCGATCAGGGTACGTTTATATACCAGCAGATAAGAAACGACTGAATTTGCCAGATATAAAAAATAAATCAGCATCAGATGATCAACATCCGGCCGGTTTTTCATGAGAACATCAAAAAAGGGAATGATCGACAATCCTAACACTACCACACAGCCTGCCGTGATACGATAAAATGTCCTAAACATCCGCATCAGGATCTGCTGTTTTCTGATATCTCCCTGTGCGATTGGACGATAGAGTGCATAACTGATCGCCGTTTCCACACCAAGCTCTGTCAGTGAGAGTACATTTAAGATATCCGTGAAAAGTCCATTGATTCCGACATAACTCTCACTGAGTGTGTGTGTAAATACCACACGTGTCACAAACCCCATCAGAATCGCAGCAATCCTTGAGATCATGGCAACCACGGTATTCATGGTCGAATATTCTGTTCTGCTCTTCTCCATATGTGTTCTCACCTTTCTTTCATTTTTCTCAGAGTTTCTATCAGATTATTCAAATTCTGCGCAGTGCAGCATCCGATAGACCGCACCAAACGCCCTCACACTGACACTGATCACACAGGCACTTCCCTTTAAGTAAAGAGAAACCTTTTTATCTGTAAGATATTGTGGCAGTTTCTGCCTGACGTATTTTTTTATTTTTCTGCAGTCTGCAGCAACATAATTGCCATTCCGGCTCATTGCGGCAGCCATCCCCATCAGGTCAAACAGATAATGGTTCTCAAATAATTTTTTATATTGGGGATATCTGCGGGAATACACATTGCAGTAATCCTCAAACATCATCATTGCCTTCTGGTATATCCCGTCGTATCCACGATTACATATGCCGGATTTTCTCTGCATATAGTAATACTCCGCTTTTGTTCCGCACACAATCGTGTCACACTGTTCTAATACCCGGCAGAACATCTCGTAATCTTCCGCAAACGACAATTCCGTTGAAAAACGAATTCCGTCAAGAACCTCCCGCTGAAACAATTTGTTCCAGACATAGGCACGCAGGTAGCTTCTCTCATGCAAAACACCAAGCGCTTCTCTTCCGTTCATGCAGACCACATCTGCCGGACTTTCAAATTTTTTCCCCACACCGGGATCATATTTATACCAACCGGAGCATGCAGCAATCTGTGCTTCATGTGTTTTTAAAAGCCGGATCAGATAGGTATACATATCCGGTTCTAATACATCATCCGAATCAACAAATGCGATATATGCGCCAGCCGCCTCTTTCAGTCCTTTATTTCTTGCACCGGATACACCCTTATGTTTTTCGTGAAATACCCTGATCCGTGCATCCGTCATCTGAAGTCTGTCACAGATCTCCCCGGAACCATCATCGGAACCATCATCGATCAGAAGGATCTCCAGATCCGGATACGTCTGGTGTGTAATACTTTGCACGCAGTCTTCTAAATAGTTTTTCACATTATATACCGGCACGATCACACTGATCTTATCTGTTTCTTTCGTCATGTTTTTCCATGCTCCCTTTTTATCTGAGATACAACCGTTCTTCTCCCCCTTCATTTGCAAAACGGATTGCCACGTTTCCTCTGCATCTTGTCAGTTTCAGAAAATATCTGTCCTTCTCATCCTGCAGTCCTGACAGCAGAAATACGATTTTTACCGTCTCCTGTCCTGCCAGCATCCGAAGATCATAATCTGCCTGATACACTTCTTCCGTTCCATCCTCATTCTCTCTTACAAGTGCAAGTTCTGTTTTATCACAGATATTTGAAAATCCTGTATTGGCTATCTCCACCTCAATCCTGTCCGTATAAAATACTGCACTCCCTGCCACAAAACGATACCCCAGATGTGCACCGATATACTGGTAGAAACTGCCCCATTCCCCATATTCCATCTGCTTCCACCGGTTCAGAACCTGCTCTTCATGGATACTGTTCAAATATGAAACCCGCAAATCACACAATGCCCGCAGCATTTTCTTTGCAGCAGGATTCTGACCGGAAAGCACCTCGCCTCCAAACGGGATCTGACCACAGGTTTCCTGCATATAACCGATTTCATCTGCAATGCACCAGTCCTCTGTCCATGCACTGTCCGCACGACGTTTCACTCCAAAAGTTCCCATGTGATTTTCTGAGCCAAAAATCGCATCATCAAATACCCCTGGTACTGCTTTGTCATTCTCATTTGTCACTGCCATACGGCAAAAAGACGGTTTCCTGAGCGCGATTCTGATGTCGGGTCCAATTGCCTTCCTCCATGCAGCATAGAGTTTCCGGATGTATTCCTGATCTAAAAACTTTGATCCATGCATTTCTCCCCAGTTACCGATAAATAACCCCTGCGTGATAAGGATATCGCTCTCATATGCACGCACAACAGCTCCAAGCTGCCTCATATGAGTTAAAACAATGGAGAACAATGTCGGTTCCCGTTCCATTCCTTTCCCCTGTGTATCATACAAAACGCGCAGAATGATTTCTTTTCCCCGGCTGTGAAAACATTTTAAAATTTCATCTGCATATTCCAGTGCCTCTTCTGAAAGGCTCATTCCACGAAATGCCCCGATATCAAACCGTACCAGCACTAATGTTTCATCATCCCAGTAAGGCTGATATAAAAGTCCATCTTTCTCTCTTTTATCCAGTGTAAATGTATAAATATGGTACCATCCTCTGCCCGGATTTGTACATACTTCCCTGCTCTCCTCCGGAAATCTGACTGTAAAATGTTTTTTATTTCTGTTCTTCCAGAAAAACATCTTCGTTCCCCGCCCCCGCATCAATTTTTAATACTTTTACACGGAATACCACTCCGATAATCGAAAACACCATGCGAAACATATAAATAACCGGTTTCAGTCCGGAATGCATACTGACTCCCGTCTGCCTGTTGTGCATGACTGCCGGTATCTCTTCCACTTTAAATCCAAGCAGCAGCATCTGAATGATCATATTTGCATCCGGATACTTATCATCAAAATGCTTATATTTAGAATAGTACAAAAATGCCTTCCGGCTAAGTCCCTGGAGTCCTGTCGTCGGATCACAGATATGACGTCCCGTCGTCATTTTGATCATCTGGCGGAACAGCGCATATGCCAGTTTTTTGGTCACGGAAACCGGAAAATCAGAACTCCCCTCCATAAACCTCGATCCAAGCACGATATCCGGATATCTTCCATCTGCATCCCTCTGCCGGAGTCTCTCATAAATCTTTGGAATATTGCAGACATCATGCTGCCCATCCGCATCCATCTGTATCACATATTTGTATTTTCTTCGTATTGCATATTTATATCCAAGCTGCAGTGCACTGCCATAACCAAGGTTAAACACATGCGTAACTAATGTATGGCCATGTGCCTTCACCACCCAGTTTGTTGAATCAGAAGATGCATCGTTCATAACAAGAATATCCGCAATGGATGAAATTTCCGGCTTTTCCAGCTCATAAAGCACCGCTTCAATATTCTTTTCCTCATTATAAGCAGGCATAATAATCAATAACTCTTTTTGCTTTTTCATTTCCATCCCACTCCTCTTTTTTGCTGTATGTATTTTTTCTGTCAGCGAAACAGTAAACCGGTAAGCAGCTCCATATCTTTCTCATAGACAACATTTTTCTTAAGAGATGCCTCCCGATACCGGTTTCTCAGTTTCTCATCTTCCATCATCCTGCATACAGCTTCACTAACCGCTTCCGGTTCTAATCTGCATAAAATACCATCCACGCCATTTTCGATCTGTTCCCGGTTACTCTCCGATGCAATGATTGGAAGTCCAAGCGTCTGTGCCTCCTGTATTGCAATACTTTTTCCTTCAAATCCGGTCGCATGTACATAGATATCTGCACTTTTGTAATACGGATACGGATTTTCCACAGAACCTGACAGAATAAAATCCTCCTGTAATCCCAAAGAATCGATCAGATGTTCGAGTCTCTTTCGTTCCGGTCCTTCTCCGAGAACATACCAGCGGACATTTTTATGTTTCTCCTTGATTTTTTTCATCGCCCTGATTGCTGTCGGGTAAGATTTCTGTTCCGTCAGCCGGCCGACTGTAAGAAGCCTGATGCCATCAAAATCATCAGAAAATCCGCCGGGCAGCGATGCTTTTGTTTTTATTTTCTCTGTATCGATAATATTATGAAAAACCTTTGTCCGGCCGGCACATTCCGGGTAGACTTTTAAAAACTGCTGCTTTACATCCTCCCCGATTGGGAAAATGGCGTCGTATTTCAGATAGCAGTCACGGTCTAACTTTCTGGTATAGCCTGCCTTTGTGTAATCAATATGTATGAATGCCGCCTTTTTCTTTGCACGGACATGATCTGCAACGTAATATGCAGATCCACCCTCTAAATAGGCAACTGCAAGATCATATTCTTCCGCAAAACGTTCTCCTCCATCGGAGAGCACACGCCAGAGCAGCTTATCCGGCAGCACCTTCCGCCGTTTTAACATATCCGCAAGTGATGACAAAAGATATGGCAGCAGACAGAATACGGTACCCCGGACGAACATGGTCTTTAAAATCGTCCTATACATAAAATGTCTTCCCTCTTTCTGCAAAACCGACAGAGGCTGATAAGATTTATTTTTCAGCAGGACCTCTTTGGGCAGTTTTTTCACCAGTTCCCCCTGCCCCATCAGAACATAAAGAGAGATCTCATACTGCACATCTTTTGTCTTTTCATTTTCCTTTTCCAGTTTTTCAAGCAGTTCTAAAAGTGCCATCTCCGCACCGGCTCCGCCTAATGTATTAATCACGAACAATATTTTCTTTTTCATCCACAAGCCCCTTCAGTTCCTGCAATATTCTTTCATTTTCCTGATTGAGCAGTGATACCTGCATCGCCAGTTCCTGGTTTTTTACCACCACAACAGACACTGCCATACTGATTTTAAATAAAAACAGGATTATAACAACAAACACAGCAAATGCAAACAGTACCACACTTTTTGCTCCATTCCACAGGTATGTGGCTGCATCCGTACTTACCGCAATGCCAGATACAAGAAATGTCGCAGAAACAATCGCCCAGCCAAGTCCGATCCCATCCGTCAGTTTCTGCCTTGCATACATAAAAAGATCCAAAATGAGCAGAAAAATTCCAACAACAATCAACATCATTTTCAATATCATGCTTTTATCCCCTCTTTTCTGTCATAACTTTTTGCGGAAGGTTTTCTTCCCCGCTTTATCTTAAACAATTCACCCTGGCAGAAAATATGTACATCCATATGGCGTTCCACCCAGCGAAGCCTGAAATATCCGACGGTAAAGCCAAGGAAACTTCCCATGACAAGTCCTGCACCATACCAGATATCAGGAAGCTGTTTTGAAAACAGCGTTCCAAAAAACGTACCCAGACAAAAGCAGACCGCCGTTAAAAGTGCTCCTGTCATATCATTAAAATAATACAGAAAAATCAGTTCCGCATACAGCAAAAAAAGAATAAAGTAACCGGCTGCAAGACACGGATAAATCTGCATCACAAGTCCTGAAAAGCCCATTCCCGGCAAAAATATCACACAGAGCAGATAAAGCACGACCGAGACAATAAACTGGATTCTCACAAGATTCATAAGTTCAGATGCAAGCTGGCGGAACATTCTGTTTTTTGCATTATTGATATCTTCCCATCTGCCACCGATAACAGCCTCCGAATATGCCTTGTACCTCTCATGAAAATGCATTTCCACGCGGCTGATAAAAATGATGGTCGACGAAAGATTCGTAAACATTGCCAGACAGGTCGCCATATCATATGCAGGCGCATAGACAAACGTATGTGCCACCGTCATCTTTAAGTCCGTCGTCCAGAATATAAAATTATGTATATACAATCCTAACGTATACAACAGGTTTGTCGCAATAAGGTGCCAGTAAATTTTGAAATAATGAAGCACCTTGCGGTACTGGCGGCTGTTCCTTTTAAAATAACTCTTAATCGTTGCCGCTGATATCGCCGCCGTCAGGAAAAATCCGATCGTAAGTGAAAGAAGCATGCTGTATATGATGTCCCTGTGAAACACTTTCACGAGCAGCCACGCAAGCCCAAATGCCGCTGCCATACCCATCAGGAAAAATAATGATATTTTCTGATAGTCCTTGCAGATCGACAGATACAGCATGGAATAAAATACCAGAAGAAGCGATATAAAGCCGCAAAACCCGGTAAACACAAACACCAGATCCACCTGCCCATTCAGATACTCTCTGACACAGAACGGGATTGCAAACAGACACCCGAAACAAATATTTAAAAATAATCCGACATCATAACATGGCAGGATATCTTCGTACTTTTCCTCATAAATAATATCGGACATATATCTCGATAATACAGCATTAAACGGTGCCGCAACCAGCAGGGAAAATATAAAAATATAAAGTACCGTGCCTGAAAATAATCCTCTTCTCGCATACCCTACTGTCTCGTATCCAAGAAAATGGCTCATTAGCATCACATTTCCGATCACGACAAACATGGGTGCGATCGTGACCATGGTACTGTAACCGAATCCTGCCAGATTTGCAAGGATCGTGCGCCTGTCATAAATTTTCTGAAGTTTTACGCCTATTCCTGCCATAGATCACACATCCCCTTTCTTTCCCTGCACTCTGCCTTCATCCTCAAATTGCCGGTAAATCTGCCGGTATGTTTCTTTCATATCCTCCACAAGATACCGGCTCTTTAGTCTCCGGTATCCGTTTTTTCCCATGCCAATCCTCTTTTCTCTGTGGCATGCCAGATCTACCATCGCTGCCGCAATCTCCTCCACATTCATGATATGTGTAATGATCCCGGCTTCCCCAAATGAATCGCCTTCCCCGTAGATCAGCCCCCTGCAGTTGCCTACATCCGTTGCAATCACCGGTTTTTTTGCCGCAAAACTCTCTAAGATCGTCAGTGGCTGTCCCTCACTGATGCTTGTGAGTATGGTCATATCCATCTTCCCAAGATATTCTGTCACATCGACTTTTCCGGTAAAGATCACATCCTCCACGCCAAGAAGATCCACCAGTTCAAAACATTCTTTGGCATATTCTTTTTCCTCATCGGATGGTCCCATGATCCACAATGCGAGTTTTGGTGCCTCTTTCTTGGCATAAGCAAAGGCTCTTATCATCGTTTTGACATCCTTGATCGGCGCAATTCTTAACACCGCTCCGATATTGATGGTGTCATCTTCTTTTCTCTCTTCTTCAAGACATCTGACAAATCTCTGATCATCAATACCGTTCGGTGTGATCTTTATTTTTTCTGCCGGACATCCGAGTTCGATCTGAAGTTCCATGGCATGCTTGTAAAGACAGGTTACCTGATCTGCATACCGGTATGCGAGCAGGGACATTTTTTTAAACTGTTCGATCCAGATATTTTTATAGATACCGCCTACCCACTTTGCACGGATCAGCTCCTCCTCCCGCTCCCTGGTATAAATTCCATGCTCCGAAACCATTAGTCCGCATCCATATCTTTTTTTTGCCATGCTTCCGATCACTCCCGCATATCCGGTCGCAACACAGTGATAAAGATCCGCCTCGGGCAGTTCCATTTTCAAGGTCAGAAACAGTGGCAGATAAATGGAACGCATGGTCCAGAGGAAATCAGAAAAAACAACCTGTGGATATCTGAGCTGATAACATTCCCGCACAGCATTTAAAAAATCTTCTCCCATCAAAAGCGCGTTCAATGAAAAATTTTTCTTTTCAAACAACGTAAACAACGTATCCCACTCAACATCCCGGTTTAAAAGTAATGACCGCAGTGCCTCATATTCATTCTGACGCAGATGCAGTTTTTTATTTTTTTCCTGCTCTACCCAGTCATAATCTTCCAGATAAAGCTCATAAACTTCCGACACATTTTCCGGCAGTTCATAAACAAATTTTCCTCTGTATGAACGGTTTGCCACAATCGCAAGCACCACGAATTCTATGTCGGGAAAAGCTTTTATCATACTGTTGATCCAACTGGAAACACCGCCCACCACATAAGGATAACATCCCTCTGCTACAATACATACTTTCATTTTCAATCCTCGTAATAAAACAATTGCTTTTCTTCTTCCTCACTCAACCGGATTTTTACCTCATCCTCTTCTGCACAGATCAGGTAAACACCATCCTCCACTACAGAAAAACTTCCTCCCTGTATATCCTCTGCTTCGCGTGTTCCCGTATGCAGTAAAAACCATGCTTCCTCTTCTAATCCGTCAACATGCAGGGAAATCATATTATCTTCAGATTCTGCTGAATAAGAAAGTGCCAGAAATCTCCTTATCCTCTGATCGCTCTTTGAGATCGTTGTCTCATCAAATGCCGTAAACGGTTTCTGATAAGTACAGATATTAGACGCTGCTTCCTTCGAAAGGATCTCCCACGCATCATCCTTTTTCTCCGGATATGCTGCTGCAAGCAGATCCCATACCGTATTCGAATACCCCAATGCGGTCTGGATACATCTCTGTCTGAAATCATCCATAAATGTATGATTCACACCATCTCCGGTAGCACGCTGCAGTGTCACCTCTTCCCCTGCAAAGGAAACGATCGGTTCGTCGCTGGTCTGTGACTCCCTGGTTACAATCGTCCTTATTCCATCAAGTTCCTCGCATTCCAAAGCATCCCCCAGTTCGTCTTCATTTTGCAGGTATAATGACTGAAAACAATAATCTGGTGCCTCTTTTTTCCAAAACGTTTCGTCTTTCTCCATTTTTTCCGACAGCCCGGTTCCAGATACATTGCCAGATGAAAGTCCTGCCTCCCCGTATTCTTCTTTCAATAATTTCAGATAATATGCCACTTCTCCCTCCCGTGGCTCATTTTCATCTCCATAATCAAACTGCGGTGTCATCATACAGGTCAGTTTTGCATCGATCTTTCGTTCAATTGCGACCAGCGACGGCCAGATGATTTCTCGAAATAATGCCTTTTGTGACTGACTGTATATTTTTTCCATTTTATTTTCATTTTCCGACGCAAATCCAGGATAATTTGCAATCACAAGATTCTGTGCATTGATCACCGGATAAATCTCAAACGAATACGATTCTGCCATCATTGCATCCAGAATGCCAATACCGGAATTATCCTTTAAATAATTTCCATTAATGCAAAACACACAGGCATTTTCCAGTCCGTTTCTCCATATAATGGCAGGCTGTCTTCCGCTGTCCGGCCGAACATCTGAGAGTATTCCGACCATATAACTTTTTGTGCCCTCCCCCGTCACATACCATGGAATTTTAAGATCCATATCCTGATTTTTCTCTTCTTCCTCATCTTTTGCCTGATAGATCACTTCCCCGCCGAGCAGAAATCCTTCAAACAAGTGTATGCCGTCAAGTGTCACTTCATTCTGTTCCACATATCGGATTCCAAACAGCTTTCTCAAACGGTCGTTCTTCTCAATTTCCTCTGCATCCGGCAGTCCTGAAACTATAACATTTACTCCCTTTTCGGCTGCATCACTGACCGCCTTTATATTATCCCTGGTATTCAGACAGGTTCCATCTAAAACCAAAATATCCGGCAGCCTGCTGTCTTCCGACACGATACCATCAAAAGAGTCCGCTGTCTGAAATTCACGTTTGCTATATGTACACCACCATTTTACGGTATTCTTTACTGCCTCACTGTTTCCAATATACAGCACACCTGCTGTTTTCTGTATATTCTGCCCGGATGCCAGATACATATCCTGTTTTGTCAGTTCCGTGTGGCACTTTCCTTGTATTCATTGATCCCATATTTACTTAATTTATCCTTCATCACACCCGTAAATTGAAACATAAACAGTAAATAATTAACATGATCGTGATTGCAGCAAATTTCTTCGGATACATCACATTTCTTCAAATCCACTCATCCTGCATGCCATTATTTTTCCGTCAATTATATCCAT
>ENA-OPYX01000198-OPYX01000198.1-human-gut-metagenome-genome-assembly--contig:-NODE-198-length-35525-cov-3.697017_pt1 | contig 35525 bp, 42 predicted proteins | sample MGYA00242639_ERZ504486 | MGnify/ENA primary metagenome ERZ504486 (study PRJEB26092, sample SAMD00036296) | human gut metagenome | host: Homo sapiens | study: EMG produced TPA metagenomics assembly of... | reverse complement strand
CCACCATCCGATTTTTCTGCCAAAACACAGCGGCAGGCTCCGGGGTTCCTTTGTCGCAACACTTTGTGGGCGCTTAGGGGCAAGCTTTAAGATCCGACACTTACGCAGGCTTTCGCGAGGGTCAGCTGACCCCTCGTTGAACTATAGCCGAAGTTAGCGGCTAGCTTAAAGTTGCCCTGCCCACGTTGCGACAAAGGAACCCCGGAGCCTGCCGCGTCCCTCTGCCAAAAATCTGGCAAGAAACTCTATTTAATTATTCCTCACTGCGAATCGCAATTCCCAGCTCCTCCAGCTGCTTCTCATCCACCAGATTCGGTGCCTCTGTCATCAGACAGGATGCATCTTTTACCTTCGGGAATGCAATTACATCACGGATACTCTCCTGTTTTGCCATCAGCATAACCAGACGATCCAGACCATAAGCCAGACCAGCGTGAGGCGGAACACCATACTTGAACGCTGTCAGCAGAAAACCAAACTGTTCATAGGCTTTTTCCTTGGTAAATCCAAGAACCTCAAACATTTTCTCCTGGATATCGTCCTGATGGATACGCACACTACCGCCGCCGATCTCAGTACCGTTCAGTACGATATCATAAGCTTTTGCACGTACACGACCAGGATCGCTGTCGATATACTGCAGATCCTCTTCCATCGGCATGGTAAATGGATGATGCATCGCTTTGAAACGGTTTTCCTCATCAGACCACTCCAGCAGAGGGAATTCTGTGATCCATACAAAACGATATTCACTGCTGTCCAGAAGATTCATCTGACGCGCCAGTTCCAGACGCAGTGCACCCAGTACATCCCAGACAACTTTATTTTTATCAGCAGCAAACAACAGAAGATCACCAGCCTGTCCGTCCATGGCTTCTACCAGACGGTTCATCTCGTCTTCTGTCATGAATTTTGCGAAAGAAGATTTTACAGTTCCGTCTTCATGAATGGCGATATAAGCCAGACCCTTTGCACCATAATCTTTTGCAAACTCAACCAGTTTGTCAATTTTCTTTCTCGGCATACCGCCCTGTCCCTTGGCATTGATACCACGGACAGTTCCACCCGCTTCCAGTGCATTCTTAAATACAGCAAATTCACATCCGCGGACAACCTCAGATACATTCTGCAGTTCCATACCAAAACGCAGATCTGGTTTGTCAGAGCCAAAACGATCCATCGCATCCTGCCAGGTCATCCTCTGGATCGGCAGTTTCACATCCACATCCAGTACCTGTTTGAACAGGTAAGCCAGCAGACGTTCATTTACATCAATCACATCGTCCACATCTACAAAAGACAGCTCCATATCAATCTGCGTAAATTCCGGCTGACGGTCTGCACGAAGGTCCTCATCACGGAAACAACGTGCAATCTGGATATAACGGTCATAACCAGAGCACATCAGCAGCTGTTTGAACAGCTGTGGAGACTGTGGCAGTGCGTAAAAGTTTCCCGGATGGATACGGCTCGGAACCAGGTAATCTCTTGCGCCTTCCGGTGTACTCTTTGTCAGCATCGGAGTTTCAATCTCCAGAAATCCCTCATTTGCCATAAACTGACGGATCAGTGTTGTTACCTGAGAACGCATCATCAGGTTTCTCTGAATATCCGGTCTTCTCAGATCCAGAAAACGATATTTCAGACGCAGATCTTCTTTTGTCTTGCTGTTTTCTTCAATCGGGAACGGCGGTGTTTCTGCCTCTGCAAGAATACGCAGACTGTTTACACGCACTTCGATCTCACCGGTCTTTAAGTTATTGTTTACCGCACCGGAACGAGCTTCTACCACACCGGTCACTGCAATAACAAACTCACTTCTCAGTTTCGTTGCTTTTTCGAATCCTTTCTCATCGATGCTGCCATTTTCAAAAATCAGCTGTACGATACCGGAACGGTCTCTTAAATCTACGAAAATAATACCGCCTTTATTTCTGCTCTTCTGTACCCATCCCATCAGTGTTACGTTTTCTCCGATATTTGCTGTGGAAATCTCGGTACAGCGATGGGTCCGTTTTAACCCTTTCATTGATTCTGCCATTGTTTCTTCCTCCAATATTAACACTCTATTCGTAACAGTGTGTTTTCACACCAATTACATTCTGTCTGCAAAGAATTCTACGATTTCTTCGTATCCCTCTTCTTTGAGCTGTTCCTTCTGGAACTTTTTGTTTTTCTTCATAACCGCAATCGTAACAACAGATCCGTTTTTCCGGTCTTCTTCTGCCTGTTTCAGAACTTTCATCATGCCCTCTGCCGGCATATTTTTCTCAATCAGAAGTGCTTTCTTTGTTCCGATCTGTGGAATCTGGAAACCACGTTCCATCAGCAGCATGATGATGCGCTCGAATCCGATAGAGAATCCGCATGCACAGGTGTTATTTCCTGTGAATTTGCCGATCATCTCATCGTAACGTCCGCCACCGCCGACGCTTCCGCCAAATTCATCCATGGAAATCTCGAAGATCGGTCCGGTATAATAAGACATACCACGTACCAAGGTCGGATCAAACGCAATCTTAAAGTCTGCGGCTTTCACAGCGTCCACACTGTTCATGATCAGTTCAAGACCGTCTGCATATTCCGGTTCCAGCACACCTTCCAGCTTTTCTTTTACATAACGTACGCCCTGTACATCATTGGTGATTTCTTCGAACATGGCAAGATATTTATCTACGCAAGCTTTGTCAAATCCTTCTTTTTCCAGTTCTTCCCGGACACCTTCCAGACCGATCTTATCCATCTTGTCAAGAATAATAAAGACAGTGTCATAAGATTCCGGTGCAAATCCGCTGTAAGCAGCCATGGCCTTCAGAATTCTTCTGTCGTTGATACGGATGGTAAAGTTCTTAAAATCCAGTTTTCCAAGCAGCGTTGTAGTTGCCAGGATCAGTTCGATTTCTGCCAGATTAGTCGGCTCACCGAGAATATCGATATCACACTGCATAAACTGACGGTAGCGTCCTCTCTGCGGACGGTCTGCACGCCATACATTTCCCATCTGCAGAGCCTTGAACGGCGACGGCAGTTCGTTGGCATGGTTGGAATAATATCTGGAAAGAGGAAGTGTCAGATCATAACGCAGTCCTCCGTCCACCAGGTCTGCCTCTGTTTCAGCAGTATCCAGTTTCAATTTTTCTCCTCTTTTTAAAATCTTGAAGATCAGTTTCTCGTTTTCTCCACCCTGCTTACTGGACAGGTTTTCAATATGTTCCACGCATGGAGTCTCAATAGATGAGAATCCAAACGTACCGTAAGTTTCCTTTATCAGTCGAATCACATAATCACGGATTGCCATCTCTGCTGGCAGGATGTCTTTCATACCTGTCACAGGTTTTTTCTTTAATGCCATAATGTAATCTCCTTTTCCTTATTCTTATGAATCATTCTTTGAAAGGCAAGAAATACCTTTACATCAAAATCTTTTATCTCTTCGATCATCAGCTGAACCGCCGACTGGCTTTCAAAAGCCTGACGGTACGGCCGGTCTGAAGTCAGTGCCGCATATACATCACAGACACGGATGATACGGGCTCCCAGCGGAATCGCTTCTCCTGAGAGATTATCAGGATAACCGCTGCCATCATAATTTTCATGGTGATGGCGCACTGCAAGAAGAATGGTCTCTTTGTACCCTTCTTTCTTAAGTATCTCATAACTCGCCTGTGCATGAAGTCTGACGTAATGAATTTCCTCCACGATCAGTGGGGCATCCATATCATCCAGATCCCCTGAGACTGCTTCTTTTCCAATATCGTGAAGCATCCCCGCCACCGCAAGGTCATGACAGAATTCTTCCGGTTCTCCCAGTTCTTTTGCCACCTGATACGCAAGATTGCTGACCCGCATTCCATGTATCAGCTGTTCATCTAGGCTGTATTGTAACAGATGCTGCCGATTGACATACTTATTCACCGCAATCATCCTTTTCCTCCGCATGTTTCTATTTGGTGTCACCCGTTCAGATATTTCTGTATTCCCACTCTTTTGCGTTCCAGCATCTCATCTATCCGGAGAATATAATTATTCACATCTTTTACATTCTCCACCCGTTCGATCCGGGTTCCATGCTCAAACACAAATTTGGTAGACGCTCCCGCACCCGCCGCAAGAATGGTCTGTTTTTCTTCCATAATCAGTATATTGTATATTCCCGCTTTGTCAACCTCTGCGTAACCTACATTTTCAAAATTTCCCGCAATATTCTTCTGACGATACAGATAATACGGACCCATACCCATATTTCCGGCACACTGCTGGGTCATTTCCATGATCTCCTTGCTGTTCTCAAAGGACATTTCTTCGTATTTATCCTTAAACAGGTTCAGTCTCGTCGCCCGTTTCAGTGCCAGGGAATGAATCGTCAGGCTGTCCGGATGCAGTTTTTCTACCTCCTGCAGCGTATGTGCGACTTCTTCTTTTCCCTCGCCCGGAAGACCGATGATCAGATCCATATTGATATTGTCAAATTCCAGTTCTCTTGCCATATGGAAAATGTTGACTGTATCTTCCACTGTATGTTTTCTTCCAATCACATCCAGGGTTTTCTGATTCATGGTCTGTGGATTCACGGAGATTCTTGTCACGGGAAATTCTTTCATCACCTGCAGTTTTTCTCTTGTAATACTGTCCGGTCGTCCGGCTTCCACTGTATATTCTTTTACCCAGGTAAAATCAAACGTTTCCTGAATGTGAGAAAGCAGTCTGCGTAGCTGCTCCGGCTCCAGTGTCGTCGGTGTACCGCCTCCGATATATACCGTTGTCAGCTTTCTTGTTCCCATCTGTTCCCGGATAAAAGTCAGTTCCTTACACAGTGTATCCAGATATTCGTCTACACGTTTTGTCCACCGTTCCAGCGGATGAGAACCAAAGGAGCAGTACAGACAGATGCTCGGGCAAAAAGGAATTTCCCACATAGAGACTGTATCCGTTTTCATAATCCAGATCCTGTAACAGTGCCTTCTCCCTGTTGGCAATCGTGATCGCCAGGGCAGTTTTTTCATTGCTTACCCCATATGTTTCCCTCATATACCGGGCAATCTCTGTATTTTTCCAGCCTTCTTCCAGAAGTTTCATCGGAATCTTGGTCGGCCGGATTCCGGTGAGGTCTCCCCAGGGAAGCGTTCTTCCGGTCACCTGACAAAGTGCACCATACACCAGACGTTTCAGCACATTTTTCGTTTCCGGACGATCCTTTTCATATTCTACAGCCACCTGTTGTCTGAAAATCTCTGTACCATCTCTTTCCACAGCCAGACAAATCTCCTGACTGCCATAGGCAACCAGGAGAAACATCCCGTACTCTCCCTCTGCTTCTTCCTCTCCCTCATAAAACATCGTGATCTGTGCCTGAGGATAAAAGGCTTTCACCAGAGAATATACATCATATTCAAAATCTTTTTTATTAAATCGAATTGCAATATTATTAAGCAAAAGGATTATACCTCTTTTCATATCCTATTGTTGTTTCTTCGTTATGTCCCGGACAGACTCTTGTCGTCTCCGGAAGTTCTTTTAACAGCCGCTTTACACTCGCCTGCATATCTGTGCCGCTTCCTGTGGGAAAATCGGTTCTTCCCACACTCTGTGCAAATAAGGTATCACCGGAAAACAGAACTTCTTCTTCCGGCAGATAATAACAGCAACTTCCCGCTGTATGTCCCGGTGTATGGAAAACTTCGATGGAAAATCCGGCAAGTTCCAGTTTTTTTCCATCGCAGACCCACTGATCTGCCAGCAGGACATGTGCACTTGCCCAGCTTCCGGACAGATTCTTTATGGAATCTGTAAGCACCTGTTGTTCGGCTGCACATGCGATAATCGGAATACCGTATTCGTCCCGCAGATCATCTGCTGCCAGCATATGATCAAAATGTCCGTGTGTCAGGAGAACCGCCACCGGTATTCCTCCCATTCGGTCAATTTTTTCTTCAATCCGTGCACTCTCATCCGCCGGATCGATGATCAGCAGCTCATTGCTTTCTTTATTTTTGATCAGCCAGGTATTGGTTCCTACCATTCCCAGTACCAGCTGTTCGATCATTGCTTTCTTCATATTTCCGGATTACCCCTTCTGTCAGCCGGTAGTACGTTCAATATCAATTACGCTCTCTACCTGACGGATCTTTTCTACAATACTGTTCAGTTCTTCCGTACTGTGTACATCAAAAGTCATGGATATCGTCGCACGCCCCTGTTTGCTGGTCCGGCTGTTGATCGTTGTCAGATCAATCTTGCGCTCTGTAAAGATCTTCGAGATATCCACCAGCAGACCTGTTCTGTTATTGGCATACACATTGATTTCTGCCGTATAAAGTCCACTGGTCAGATTACTGCCCTGCCACTCCGCATCGATCAAACGCACACGTTCTGATTCAGAAAGATTCATGACGTTTACACAGTCTGTTCTGTGAATCGTAACTCCACGGTCCTCTCGTTACAAAACCGACAATCTCATCCCCGGGAATGGGACTGCAGCATTTTGCAAATCGTACCGCTACATCGTCGATACCTTTTACGACGATGCCACCTTTCTCTTTTTTTACGATCGGCAGTTTTTCTTTTGCTTCCGCAGCTGCCTCCAGAACTTTCTCATCGGTAATCTCTTTTTTATGTTCTTTCTCATATGCTTCAATCAGCTTATTGAGAATCTGTCCCTCTTTTAAGCCTCCATGTCCCAGCGCGGCAAGTACACTTTCCCAGTCACGGAATCCGTATTTTCGCATCACAGCTTCCAGATATTTCGGCTTGGTCAGTTCTCCCAGTGTTCTGCCTTTTAATTTGGCATAATTTGCAAGCATCTCTTTTCCCTTGAGGATATTATCTTCTTTCCGCTCCTGCTTGAACCACTGATTGATCTTATTTTTTGCCTGTGTACTCTTTACAATTTTTAACCAGTCACGGCTTGGTCCTTTGGAATTCTGTGATGTGATAATTTCCACACGGTCACCATTTTTGATTTCATACTCGATCGGAACCAGTTTTCCGTTTACTCTGGCTCCAACCATTTTATTTCCCACAGCACTGTGTACACTGTATGCAAAATCTACGGTGCTGGAACCACGTGGAAGGGTTTTCACATCTCCCGCCGGACTGAAACAATAGACATTTTCGTTAAACAGATCCAGATCGCTTTTTAACAGGCTCAGGAACTCTTTATTATCCGACATATCCCGCTGCCATTCAAGGATCTGACGAAGCCAGCTTAACTTTTCTTCTTCCTGCTGTTCTACCGGTTTCTTGCCATCCGAAGCCTCTTTATACTTCCAGTGAGCTGCAATACCATATTCCGCAGTACGATGCATCTCAAATGTTCGAATCTGGATCTCAAAAGGACGTCCTTTCGGTCCGATCAGAGTCGTATGAAGCGACTGATACATATTTGGTTTCGGCATGGCGATGTAATCTTTGAATCTTCCCGGAATCGGTGTATACATTTCGTGGATCACACCGAGGGCAGCATAACAGTCTTTTACCGTATCTACAATGATACGTACCGCAAACAGATCATAAATCTGATCCAGTGTCTTGTCCTGATTGACCATCTTTTTATAAATACTGAAGAAATGCTTTACACGTCCATTGACTTCTGCTTCGATATCTGCCTCTTCCATGCGGGTTTTGACCTCATCCACAATAGACTGCACAAAAGCCTCCCGTTCTCCTTTTCGGAGATTGATCTTTTCCACAAGATCATAATACACTTCCGGTTTCAGATATTTTAAAGAAAGGTCATCCAGTTCAATCTTGATCTTGGAAATACCAAGACGCTGTGCTATCGGCGCATAAATATCCATGGTTTCTCTGGCTTTTTCTTTCTGCTTTGGTGCCGACCAGTACTGTGCAGTACGCATATTATGCAGTCTGTCTGCCAGTTTTACCAGAATCACACGGATATCCTTTGCCATGGCGAGAAACATTTTTCTTAAGTTTTCCGCCTGCACCTCCACCTTGTCCGCAGAATAATTCAGCTGACCCAGTTTAGTAACGCCATCTACCAGAAGTGCTACCTCACTGCCAAATTCACGAGTGAGGTCTTCTGTCGTCATCACCGTATCTTCCACTACATCATGTAAAAGTCCGGCAACAATTGTTTCTTTATCCAACTCCAGATCTGCCAGAATGATCGCCACACACAGCGGATGAATAATATAAGGTTCCCCAGACTTTCTTTTCTGACCTTCATGTGCTTTAGAAGCAATCTGATAGGCCTTTTTAATCATAGAAATATCGGTGGACGGATGGTATTTGCGAATACTGCGGATTAATTCTTCATACAGCTGTTCCGGACTCGTAAAATCTTTCATACATTTTACATTGGCCTCTACCGCCTCGATCTCCTGCATCCGTTCCTCTTCCGTTTTTATTTTTCCATCTTCCATAGATTCACCGCCTGTTTTTGTTTATTTACCCTCGTAACAGATGACAGATTCCACATCATACTCTTTCAGTCGTTCTCTGCCCTTTAAGCCTGCAAGTTCCATCAAAAATACAATTTTAACGACTTCGCCGCCCAGACGTTCCACCATCTTTGCAGCTGCCTCTATGGTGCCGCCGGTAGCAACCAGATCGTCGATCAGAACAACTTTCTGTCCAGGTTTCACAGAATCTTTATGCATCTCTATCGTTGCACTTCCATACTCAAGATCATAATCCTGGGAAATCGTCTCACACGGCAGTTTTCCTTTTTTCCGTATGGGTACAAACGGCTTATGTAAATTATATGCCACCGGCACACCGAAAATAAAACCTCTCGACTCAGTACCTGCAATCACATCCACGTCCACATCCTTGAGTTTTTCCTGAATGGAATCGATTGCCAGCTGCAGTCCGTCTGCGTCCTGCAAGATACTGGTTACATCACGAAAAATAATTCCCGGTTCCGGAAAATCCGGAATACTTCTCACATATTCTTCAAGCTTTTTCATAACAATCTCCCTTCTTTATATGAACTTTATCCCCTTCGGGTAAGCAATATCGACAATTAGTGACTACATTATACCATTAATCACGATTCATCGCAAATTTATTTTACCTGAATCGCTTTGTGCGGACACATTTCCTGACAGCAAAAACACCGGATACATTTATGATAGTTATAAACCGGCGGCTTTCTTCTGCCGTTTTTAAATTGCAGGGCTTTTCCCTCCACCGGACAGGCTTCCACACAGACTCCGCATTTTTTGCACTTGTCTGCTTCTATATACGGTTTTTTCTGAAAATATCGTAAAAAACCGTTATTAAACCGGTTCCACAGATTCCCTCTCTGCTTTTTACGGTCTACATTGAAATCCGGATTTCCGAAACGTTCCACTGCCTCCTGCATCGTGATCTCACCACCGTCCGTTAACAGCCGGATATTTTCTTCCCTCCAGGTACCAAGTCCCATCGTCTCTCCATGTACATTTGTCGGAACCATCTGTGGATCAAGATGTACCAGATGACAATATACACTGTCGATGGCCACCGGATCATTGCCCAGAAGCAGCACTTTCATCTTCACCGGATCTCCGGAAGTTGGTCCGTTTCCATCCATCGCCACGATCCCGTCCATCACGCAAAACCGCGGTTTGATCAGCTGATTCAGATCGATCAGCTGTCTTGCAAAAAATGTCTGCATTCGTATATTTGGTATGCCCTTTGGCTTTATGGAGTCCGCTGATGCAGCCATACAGATTTTTTACCCCACCGGTTACTCGTTCGAGAGCATGTGTCTTCATCTTACAAAGATTGATCAGCGCATCCGTTTCCTGCACCGGTTCGCCAGAAAGAATTCTTTTTGCCGTGTGTCCCTGCGGATAAGATACCGTACTTCCCTCATTAAAATCAACGATCGTGACACCATAATCTTCCAGCATCTGATCCATGCCAGTACCTTCCATGACTTTCTTCGCTGACCCCACACCGCAGGAATCCCCGCAGCTCAGATGCACATAGCCTTCTTCTTGCAACAGTCTTACGATACCTTTGACCACTGCCGGATGGGTAATGACTGCCCGCTCCACTTCCGTTTTTCGTACCAGATTTGGTTTCAGCAGAATCTTTTCTTTTTTTTCAGGAAAGTTTCCCATCCCCCTAGTAAAGCTATTCCCTTTTTCAGTGTGCTATAAACCAGTTCTTCCTCATAACTTTCGCAGGAAAGAATCACAACTTCACTTTTCATTCTTTTTGTTCTCCTGTATATGTATTCTATCTGCTTTTTAAGCACTGTTCCTGTCTCCGGCTGTCCCGTTTTTCACATGTTGTTTCCGCCATCATGTTTACCATATACTCTCTCATCAGATCAGTCCCATACTGCGAAGCAGGTACAGCCAGAATGTCAGTGTGAATCCGCTGAAAAATGTCGTCAACATCACAATGCTCGACGCCAGTACCCCTTCATGTCCCATATTTCTTGCCATGACATAAGAACTTACCGTTGTGGCAGACCCAAGCATCACAAGAATGGCGATCAGTTCCTTCTGCCGGAATCCAAGCATCACAGCAACCGGCAGAAATACCGCACACCAGACCACCAGTTTCAATACCGTAGCAGTAACCGCCGGTTTGATCTTTCCGAATGCTTTTTTTGCATCGAACGCAGCGCCCATCGCCATCAATCCCAGTGGAGTTGCCAGTTTTCCCAGATTATCTACTGTCTTGATAAGAATCGGCGGACAGGGAAGTTTACATCCTGACCAGATCACCCCTGCAAGGATTCCAAGAATAATCGGATTGGTTGCAATCCCTTTTAAAGTCTTCTTTATCAGTGTTCCGTCCAGTCTTTCTCTCTCCGGTTTCAGAAAAGCCAGTACCACAACGGCCATCACATTATAAATCGGCACCGAAGCAATGATCATCAATGGCGCCATGCCTGATGTTCCATATATATTCTGGATAAATGCAATACCAAGGATTGCAGCGCTGCTCCGATAAGCCCCCTGAACAAATTCTCCCTGGATACTTTTGTCTTTCCACAGACAGGAAATCAAAATCGAGATCACGATACAGATCATCGTTGTCAGTGCGCAGTATGCCACAAAGGTACCGTTCCACACGTCCCGAAAGTTTGCCTGGGAAAGATCGGAAAACAACAGGGCCGGCAGTGCCGCCTGAAAAACAAACTTATTCGCTTTATTGGTAAATTCTTCATCCATCAGCCCCACTTTCCGGAAGACAAATCCCAGGATCATCGTAAAAAAGATTGGCACTGTGGCATTCAGACTGAATATCAGATTCTCCATGTTATACTCCTACACCAGACCGAAGCAACGCAGCACATACAGCCATGCTGTCATAGTAAAAGCACTTCCCAGCGTAGTAAGCATGACCACACTCGAGGTAAGCGTTCCTTCGTGTCCCATATTTTTTGCCATAATAAAACAACTGACTGCGGAAGAAGAACCTGCCACTACAAGTGCTCCTACCATCTGTTCGTTTCGTAATCCGCTCAGGGCTGCAAGCGGCAGGGCAATCATGGCAATTCCTGCCAGTCGCAAAAACGTTGCACCAAGTGCCGGCCGGATCTGACCGATTGCTTTCTCTCCCTCAAAGGAGCCACCCATCGCCATGAGACCAAGCGGTGTGGCCAGACTGGTCAGATTGTGCACTGTCTTGCTGACGATCGTCACCTGTGGCACATGGCAGACAGACAGAAGCATTCCTCCGGCGATACCGAGAATGATCGGATTGGTCAGAATTCCTTTTACAGTCTCTTTTGCCAGATTTCCTGCTGCCTTCTTTTCCCCATCCGGTTTCATAAAAAGCAAAATGATCACAGCCAGAATATTATTAAACGGGACATTTCCAATCAGCATCAGAGAAGCCATATCGGATTTTCCGTAAATATTACTGATAAATGCGATTCCCAGCAGTGCAGAATTACTTCGAAACGCCGCCTGAGCAAACTCTCCACGGATATTCTCATCCTTCACCAGTCTGGAACACAGGACACTGACCAGTCCGCCGCCAATCGTAATAGCCGCACAGAAGCCGACAAATTTTCCGTCCCACAGGGTCTGAAAGTCTGCACTCCAGAGATCTTCCAACAGCAGCAGAGGCAACGCCGCCCGGAAGACAAATCGGTTGATTTTCTTTATAAAACTTTCATCCAGCAGTCCGATCTTACGAAATCCATATCCTAGAAGTATTGTAAAAAAGATCGGCAGCGTGGCATTTAAACAAAAGAACAGATTTTCCATAAGTATGTAAAAGGAGCCATAGCACGATCACTCATGCGACAGCTCCTGTCTCCTTATTCAAAAATTTTATTATAAATCGGGAAACAATCCAGTGTTGCAAAATAGTCTCTTGGAGTCTCTGCCCGGCGGATCATCTCAAAACTGCCGTCTTCTTTCAGCAGGATTTCCGCTGATTTTAGTTTGCCGTTATAATTGTAACCCATCGCATAACCATGTGCACCAGTGTCATGGATTACCAGATAATCTCCCATATCGATCTTCGGAAGCATCCGGTCGATGGCAAATTTGTCATTATTTTTCACAAAGAGATCCTGTGATATCATACTTATGATCACATGGCTGATCTTCTTTTCCCATGACCGTAATGTGATGATATGCTCCGTACATTGCAGGACGCATCAGATTTACTGCGCAGGCATCACAGCCAATATACTCTTTATATGTGTGTTTTTCATGAATCGCTTTTGTAACCAGGCATCCATAAGGTCCTGTCATAAAACGTCCCATCTCCGTATACAGTGCCACGTCACCCATTCCTGCCGGAACCAGCACTTCTTCGTACACTTTCCGCACTCCTTCTCCGATTACACGGATATCATTCGGCTCCTGATCCGGCTTGTAAGGAATTCCCACGCCACCGGAAAGATTGATAAATTCAATATCAGCCCCTGTCTCTTTTTCCAGTTTTACAGCAACTTCAAACAATACTTTTGCCAACATCGGATAGTACTCATTGGTTACAGTGTTGCTTGCCAGGAATGCATGAATACCGAATTTCTTTGCTCCTTTTGCTTTCAGGATCTTAAATGCTTCAAAGAGCTGTTCTGTGGTCATACCGTATTTTGCATCTCCCGGGTTATCCATGATATCATTGCTGATTTTAAAGAGTCCACCCGGATTGTAACGACAGCTGATGGTCTCCGGAATATATCCGATAGCTTTTTCCAGAAAATCAATATGGGTAATATCATCCAGGTTGATGATTGCTCCCAGTTTTGCTGCATACTGATATTCCTCTGCCGGTGTGGCATTGGAAGAGAACATAATATCAGCTCCCTTGCATCCCATCGCCTTAGAAAGCATCAGTTCGGTCATGGAGGAACAGTCACATCCACATCCATATTCTTTCATGATCTGAATCAGTGTCGGGTTCGGGCATGCTTTCACCGCAAAGTACTCTCTATACCCTTTGTTCCATGCGAAAGCTTCTTTTACTGCTTTTGCATTGTCCCGGATACCTTTTTCATCATACAGATGATAAGGAGTTGGAAATTTTGCGGTAATCTCATCCAGCTGTTCCTTTGTTACAAATGGTTTCTTGTTCATTTTTTCATAATCTCCTCTGTTGTGTTCTGTTACATTATTTTGCCTGAATAACCTGCATGATATTGGTCACTGCGCCTTCCCCGTTTACCATATTGGTAGCCGGATCTCCCGCGGTAAATACCACAATGTCACCTTTCTTCACCAGATTTTCTCTTCTCACAATATACATGGCATGTGAAATGATATTCTCTGTGGAATCTTCTTCATAACCTGCTACGGAAGTGACTCCCCAGTAGATCTGCATCTTTCTTCTGGCCCACTCATTCGGACTTACGGCATAAATCGGCACTTTCGGTCTGAAGTTAGAGATCAGACGGGCGGTCTGTCCGGAAATCGTAGGTGTTACTATACAGTCTGCTCCCAGATTTTCTGTGGTCTGTACTGCTGCCACACCAACCGCACTGGAAACATTTTTATTACCCCGCAGCGCACGGTAGTCCAGAAAACGTTTGTGTGTCATATACGGCTCGGTAGATTCCGCGATTTTCACCATCATCTGTACCGCCTGTTCCGGATATTTTCCCATTGCGGTCTCACCGGATAACATGATGGCATCAGTTCCATCGTAGATGGCATTTGCAACGTCAGTTACTTCTGCTCTGGTCGGGCGTGTGCACGCATCATGGAGTCGAGCATCTGTGTGGCAGTGATAACCGGTTTGTAGGATTCATTACATTTGCGGATGATCATTTTCTGAATATGTGGAACCTTATGTGCCGGGATTTCCACACCCAGATCGCCTCTGGCAACCATCACGCCGTCCGCAGCTTTAATGATCTTGTCGATATTATGTACGCCCTCTGCATTTTCAATCTTGGCGATAACATCGATCCGCTCTCCACCGTTTGCACGAAGCAGTTCTTTAATCTCTTTGATTGCTTCTGCATTTCTTACGAAAGAAGCAGCGATAAAGTCAATTCCCTGTTCGATACCGAACAGAATATCTTTCTTATCCTGCTCAGTGATCGCCGGAAGTTTCACTTCTACATTCGGAACATTGATTCCTTTTTTCTGACCCAGTTCTCCACCATTGACAACCCGACAGACTACATCGGTATCTGTTACGTTCTCAACAGTCAACTGAATCAGTCCGTCATCGATCAGGATCGTATCTCCCACTTTTACATCCTTCGGGAGATTTTTATAAGTCTGACTACAACGAGTGTTATTTCCCTCTATCTGTTCCGTTGTCAGTGTAAACCGGCTTCCTTCTTCCAGATATACTTTCTGTCCGCCTTCCAGAATACCGGTACGGATCTCCGGTCCTTTGGTGTCCAGTAATATAGCGATAGGCAACTTCAGTTCTTTTCGTACTTTTTTTAACAGATCCATTCTGATTTTCTGTTCTTCATGATCTCCGTGAGAAAAATTGAATCTGGCAACGTCCATACCTGCTTTAACCAGTTTTCGCATCATCTCTTCGTCATCCGTGTTCGGTCCCATAGTGCAGATAATTTTCGTTTTTTTCATAAAGTATGCCTCCCTATCTTATGTGCGTATGTGTAAACAGATGGTCCTGGCAATACTCATAATTGCCGTTACACTTGGAACAGAAACGGAATTCCAGATGCTCTCCGTCTTTTTCTGTTCTTCCACAGATTGCACATTTATGTTTAGTGATTCCCTTGTTGTTTACCTGGCTTCGATGAACCGCTCTTTGAAATTCTTTTCTTCTGTGAATCTCTCTCGGATTATACCGGCTCATATTTCGTGTCATGAAAAAAAATATAATAAAGTTCATCAAAGAACAGATAATCGCAACTCTTACCGCCCATCCGGACTGAATCATCTCTGCCAGAATCATCAACACATAAGCGACACCAAGCCATTTGATTTTTAATGGAATGATCATCATAAACAGCACCTGGTTATCCGGATAGGTTGCCGCATAAGACCAGGCAAGATAGACAATGCTGATATAATACGTGCTGAACAGTCCGCCAAATAAAACATTGCCGCCCAGTACAAAATTCAGGATAAATGCTCCGATGATTGTCATCAGCAATACCTGAGAAGATGTATACATTATAGCGGAACGCTCCCCAGGTTCTCTCCAGAGAAGTTCCGATAGAGTAGTAAAACATCAATGTGATCAATATAAAGAAAATATTCTGTGTAGACGGTGGAATCAGCAGCCAGCTGACAATCCTCCATACCTGTCCGCGCAGGATCATGGCCGGTTCCAGTGTCATGTAGGTAAGTACCTGTGGAGTTATCATATACAACAGATATCCTGCCGCATAAGTCAGTACGATATACAAAGATAAATTGGTCAGTGCATATCTGCCGAATCTTCGCTCCATTTTATTCAAAAAATTCATATTTTTCTCCTTTTTAAGATGTTAGTCAAAAAGTATTTTGCCCCCATTGATTTCTGATTATTCCGTACTTCGTACTCTCACAATCAGAATAAGTCTTTTTTGCGGAAAACAATAGCTACCAGGATACTGAACACCAGAGAAAGCAGAATCACCATGAGAAATCCCATCGGATTATCCGCAAAAGGCATACCGACAGACTTTAAGTTCATACCATATGCACTGAAGATCATCGTCGGAATCGACATAACGATCGTCACTGTTGCCAGGAACTTCATAACAATATTCAGATTATTAGAAATAATTGAAGCGAATGCTTCTGTTGTTCCACTTAAGATACCACTGTAGATATTTGTCATCTCGATAGCCTGTTTATTCTCGATAATAACATCTTCGAGCAATTCTGTATCTTCCGGATACTGCTTGATATTTTCCACTTTTAACAGTTTTTTCCAGAACCACTTCATTTGACCTCAGGGATGTAGTAAAGTACACCAGAGATTTCTGCAGCTCCAGCAGTTCTATCAGTTCCTGATTTCTCTGCGATTTGTGCAGTTTCTGTTCTACTTCATCACTCTTTTTGTCGATGATTCGCAGATAATGCAGATACAAAGATGCGTTGCGGTACAGAATCTGCAGGATAAAACGTGTTCTCTTATATGTGAAGAAATTCCGTACCCTTCCATCCATGAAAGAACTTAATACCGGGGTATCTTCCAGGCATACTGTGAAGATCTTATCATCTGTCACCACAATACCCATAGGGATTGTTCCATACCATTCTTTGTCATTTCGTTCTTCGATCATAGGAATATCTACCAGAATCAGTGTGTAATGATCTTCCACTTCGATACGAGAACGTTCTTCCTCATCCAGAGGTGCCCGCAGATGATCCACGTCGATATCATATTTTTCTGCTATTTCCACAATCTCGGTGGCTGTCGGATCGATCAGTGCGATCCAGCTTCCCTCCTGTGCCTCATTGATCTGATGTACATTATTATCTATGGTTCTGAAAATCTTAACCATGTTATAAATCTCCCTTCTGTATGTTTGCCACTGCCAGAACGTGTCTGAAAAAGGCTTTTCGTGAGCTGCGAGTCCCAGTTTGTGGGAGATTTTATCCGAATGAGGGCGGCGTAGCGGGCTACGGCAACCGAATGAGGGTAAAATATACCGCAAAGTGGGGCTTGCAGATTGCGGAAATGATTTTTCAGACACGCTCTAAGACACAGAAAGTACTTCCGGTCCTATGGGCGGCATATCCAGATATTTTGTTTTATCCGCTCGAGGATCAGGCCCGGTTTCCATTTATAACACTTCCTTTCCTAATTTTACATTTGCTCAAAAAGCAGTTTTCAGGGCACCCACTTTGCCATGATAAAATGCCAAAATTTAAGTTCATTATAAAGCCGTCAACTACGGTTTGTCAATTTCTTTACAAATTTTCTTCCCTGATATATAATAGCGAAAGATGCTTATTTTTCTAAGATTCTATTGATAATTTTTTAACCATTATAATAAGGAGAGTTTATGGCTGGATCATCTTTTGGTAGCATTTTTCGTATTACCACCTGGGGCGAATCCCATGGTGCCGGACTGGGTGTCGTAGTAGACGGTTGCCCGGCCGGTCTTCCTTTATGTGAGGAAGATATTCAGATTTTTTTAAACCGTAGGAAACCGGGGCAGAGCAAATTTGCCACACCTCGAAAGGAAGACGATACCGTGGAGATTCTGTCCGGTGTTTTTGAAGGCAAAACCACCGGAACACCAATTTCCATGCTGGTAAGAAATACTTCCCAGCGTTCCCGTGATTATTCGGAAATTGCTTCCTATTACCGTCCAGGACATGCCGACTACACTTTTGATGAAAAATACGGTTTCCGTGACTACCGGGGAGGTGGACGTTCCTCCGGTCGGGAAACCATTGGCCGTGTGGCGGCCGGAGCTGTCGCATCCAAACTGCTTGCCACACTTGGCATTTCCCTGACTACCTATACCCGTTCTATCGGACCCGTAACCATCAAGACCTTTGACAGGACACAGATTGAACAGAATAAGCTGTATATGCCTGATGCGGATGCTGCCGCTGAAGCTTCCGCATATCTGCTGCACTGTATGAAAGAGCAAAACTCCTCCGGTGGCATAGTGGAATGCATCGTGAATGGTCTTCCGACCGGCCTTGGTGATCCGGTTTTCGAAAAACTGGATGCTAATCTTGGAAAAGCAATTCTCTCCATTGGTGCTGTAAAAGCTTTTGAGATCGGTGACGGTATGGCAGTAGCATCCGCTACCGGTCGTTCCAACAACGATCCGTTCCTTCCTGGTGAAAACGGAGCCATCCGGAAAGCCAGCAATCACGCCGGAGGAGTTCTTGGCGGAATCAGCGATGGCAGTCCCCTGATTCTTCGAGCCGCTATCAAACCCACACCGTCCATCGCCTCCTTCCAGGACACCGTAAATAAACAGGGTAAACCAATCTCTGTCTCCATCAAAGGCCGCCACGACCCCATCATTGTTCCCCGTGCCGTAGTAGTCGTAGAATCCATGACGGCCCTTGTCCTCGCCGACGCACTTCTTCTGAATATGACTGCAACGATGGATAACGTAAAGAAAATCTATACTGATAAATAAACTTATCACATAAAAACCGTGATAACATTAGAAAGGATGTACATTCTAATGTCGCCACGGTTTTTTATTTGGAAATGTTTCCCAGTATTTATCGGAACTTTTCCACTTGAAACAGTTCTTGAGGATTGTCAGAACCGTCCCCATTGAAAAACCAGCAACAGGCTCCGGATTTCCTTTGCAGCAACACTTTGTGGGCGCTTAGGGCAAGCTTTGAGATCCAGCATTAACTCAAAGTTGCCCTGCCCACGTTGCAGCAAAGGAAATTCGGAGCCTGTTGCGTCCCCCTTTTTCAACCAATCTTACTCTACTTCAATATTTGTCATCAAAATACAGTTCGGTGTCTCCACCTTCATCGGTTTCCCTTTCATCACGATCAATTTCTTCTCATAATCAATTGCAAACGTTGTAATACTGTTGGACTCATGATTCACAACCGCCAGATGCTTTCCGTCCGGGAACAGTGCGATATCCTTCGGATATTCCCCACTGATCGGCAGTGCAAATTCCTTCGTCAGCTTTCCATCCTCCGGATTAATAGAGAACATAGCCACTGAATTATCCCCTGCCGTAGAAGTAAACAGATACTTTCCATCCGGTGACATCGTCATGGCTGCTCCGCAGTCATGCATCGGATCCAGCTGATCGGACAGCGGTTCTACTAACTGAATCAGTTCAAATTCCGGTCCCTTATCAGTATCTTTATATGTGAATACGCCTACTTTATTAATTAATTCGAACAGAATGTACGCATATTTGCCGTCTTTACTAAACACGATCTCTCTCGGTCCGGATTCTCTCTTGCATCGAAGAATATCCACCAGTTCCATGCGATTTCTTGTTGTATTGATCCGGTAAATCTTTACCTGATCGATTCCATTATCTACCGCACATACATATTTTCCTTCCGGTGTTGTCTTCACACAGCTGACATGTGGACGGAAGTTACGTTCTGCAACACTTCCGACTCCTTTGTGGAACACGCCGTCAAAAACCTGACCCAGACGGCCATCCTGGTGTGTATGTACTGCTGTGATCTTGCCATCATGATATCCGGCAACAAACAGATATTTTCCTGTATCGTCCACGCACAGATAACAACCTCTCATACCATCAATACCCACCTTATTGATCAGTTCCAGATCACCATCCGGTTTGATCTCAAACACTGCCACGCCTTCATCTGCAATCGAATACAGATACTTGCCGTTTTTCGATTTTACCACATAAGATGAATTGTTTACCGGCACTACTTTTCGCTCGCTCAGTGTACCTTCTTCCACATCCACGTCATACAGATGAATTCCAATACTGCTTCCATGTGTATAAGTTCCAACATATGCAATGTATTTTTCTTTTTCCATGATGTTTTTCCTTTCTTTGCAATATTTGTGTATTTTTTAATATCTGTTAATTATTTTATCATATTTCAGACTATTTCACAATTCTTTCTTGAGGAACTTGCGAATTGTCTTCTTTCTATGATACACTCTCTGTATAATTTCGAATACAATATTCAAAAAGGAATCCACATATGAAACGAATATTCTCTTATACAATAACTGCACAGGACAGTGATCAGCGCATCTATGATTTTCTGTGTCATCACGGCTATTCCCGGCACATCCGCACCTGGCTCAAGCAGCATCCCGGTTCTGTCCGTCTGAACGACAAGGAAGCACTCTTTTATTTTCCGCTCAAAACCGGTGATCTGCTGGAAATCACACTCGAGGAAGAACAGCCCTCGGAAAATATCATTCCAGTCTGCCTGCCGCTCCACATTATCTATGAAGACGAAGATCTGATGGTCATCGATAAACCGGCAGATATGCCGGTACATCCTTCCATCGGCAATTATGAAAATACTCTGGCAAATGCAGTTGCCTGGTACTTCCAGCAACAAAATATCCCCTTTGTCTTCCGCTGTATCAACCGTCTGGACCGCGACACCACCGGACTCCTGATTCTCGCAAAAAAATATGCTGAGTGGTGCCATTCTTTCCGATCAGATGAAAAAACGCGAGATTCACCGTATCTATCTTGCCATCACAGAGGGAAAGACCGATCCCGCCGGTACCATCAACCGTCCGATCGGACGCGCAGATCATTCTCTGATCTTACGGCAGGTTGATCCTGACAAAGGAGATCCCGCCTGTACTCATTATCTGCAAAAATGCTGGCATCCGAAAACCTTTTACCCGGCAACTCTTTCTGTTCCACAGGATGGTCTTTCTCTGGTGCAGTTGCAGCTGGAAACCGGACGTACCCATCAGATCCGTGTGCATATGACTTCCATCGGACATCCTCTGATCGGAGATACTCTGTACAATCCGGAAACTGCCCTGCTGGCTCGTCAGGCACTACACTCTTATCGGCTGGCATTTACCCACCCTGTCACCGGAGTTCCCCTGGAGTTTACTTCATCCCTCCCTGCAGATATGGCAGAATTTTTCCCGGAATATCATGCGTAAGTATTTTTATGATGTCGTAGTCAGAAGATACAAAAAAGATCTGATGAAATGCTTTTTCACATTTTTCATGATTCTTTTATTTTTCACATGATATTTCTGTTTATCCGACATGAATTTCCCTGTTTTCCTACATTGCGCGAATCCGCGGTACCTCTGCCACATGCAGATATTTGCTGATACATTTTACCAGCAGATCATGCTCGGATACATGATCCAGACCGGTGATTGCAACCGTTCCGATCACACCCACTTCTTCTACGAACGAACTCGGGAATCCGCCTCCACAGGCCGTCATACTCTTTCTCATACAAGAAATCTGTCTGCCAGGCTTTCTCCCCTCTCCCTCAGATCCATATACATCCGCAGACTGCTTTTTTCGGTAAGCCGCACCGTGTTCTCTTTTCTTGTCAGCCACTGTTCATGATACAGATTGGTACCATCCATACCATACTGGAATACGGTATAGCCGTTGTTTAAGCGAATCCGTACCAGTACTGCCGCACCTCTTTTTGCTGCCTCTGCCACGATCAGATTGCCCAGTTCCCATGCATCTGCATTGGTAAAACTGGAAAACTGAAGGATTTCTTCCTGCATCTGTAATACACTGCTTAATTCTTCAATCGTCATACCACTACCTCCGGCTTCTTTTTATTTTGCCAATGCCAGCAGAATCTGGTTACTTCTTGCGATGAACTGTGTCATTTCATCCGGACTCAGCTGTTTGTGAGCCATCATTGCCAGATCATACAGCTGCTGACATATTAACGGAACATTTTTATCGTCCTCTTTGTGTGCAGCCACATATTTTACCAGCGGATGATTTGCATTCAGAACCAATGTAGCTCCGTTTGCACCGCCGAACATATTGGCATCCATACCATACATCTTCATCATATCCTGCATCCGGCGGCTTTCTTCGGACAGAGTCATCATAGAAGAAATACTTTCATTTTTCAGTTTTTCCACTTTCACATCCAGTTGTTCATTGTTCAGTGCTTTTTTGAAGGTTGCTGTCAGCTCATCGGTCATTTCTTTCAGATCTGTGCCATCTTCTTTGAAGTCTTCCGTCAGATCTGCATCGATACGCTGGAATTTTACATCTTCATGTTTCTGTTCTACATGGGTAATAAAAGCAGTATCAATATTATGTTTCAGGATTACTGCATCCATACCCTGTTCTTTAAACATATTGATGTACTGGCTCTGCTGTATTTCGTCAGATACATAATAAACTGTTGTTTTTTCCGTTTCCTTCTCTTCTGCCTGTTCTCCGTCTTTTTTTCTCTTCTTCCGGTTTCCCGGCTTCTGCTGTTTCTGCTTCCGGTTTTTTATTTTCTTCGATGCAGTCTTTCAGTGTCAGATATTTGCCATCCAGATTTTTAAACAGGATATAATTATCCATCTTATCAGAGAATTTTGCATCTTTGATGCATCCGAATTTGATAAACGGGCTGATGTCATCCCAGTATTTCTCATAATCTTCTCTGGCTGTCTTGCACATACCGGTCAGTTTGTCAGCAACTTTCTTGCTGATATAATCAGAGATTTTTTTGACAAATCCATCGTTCTGCAGTGCGCTTCGAGATACGTTCAATGGCAGATCCGGACATGTCGATCACACCTTTTAACAGCATCAGGAATTCAGGAATCACTTCTTTGATGTTATCCGCAATAAATACCTGATTGTTATATAGTTTGATGGTTCCCTCGATGGAATCATATTCGGTGTTGATCTTAGGAAAATACAGGATACCTTTTAAGTTAAACGGATAATCCATGTTCAGATGAATCCAGAACAGCGGCTCCTTATAATCCATAAATACTTTCCGGTAAAATGTCTTGTAATCTTCATCAGTACACTCATTCGGATGTTTCATCCACAGTGGATGAATATCGCTGATGGATACCGGACGTTTATTGATCTTTACTTTTTCTTTTGCAGGAGAAATTTCTACAACTTCTTTCTCTCCGTTTTCATTTTCTTTTTCTTCGGTCTTTGCATCTTCATGAATATGTTCTACAACCACATCATCGTCACGCAGATCTGCTTCGTCAATGGTTTCATATTCCTGTTCTGCATTCTCGTTGGAAAGGAAAATCTCAGTCGGCATGAAAGAACAATATTTTTCCAGTACCTCACGAACTCTGTATTCGTTGGCAAATTCCAGATTGTCCTCGTTTAAGAACAGAGTGATCTCTGTACCGACGGTTGTCTTGTCACCATCCTGCATATCGTACTCGGAACCGCCGTCGCACTCCCAGTGTACCGGTGTTGCCCCTTCTTTATACGATAAGGTATCAATATGAACCTCATCCGCTACCATAAATGCTGAATAGAATCCCAGACCAAAATGTCCGATGATCTGATCATCATTTGTTTTATCTTTGTACTGCTCCAGAAACTTGGTTGCTCCGGAAAAAGCAATCTGTGTAATATACTCTTCTACTTCATCGGCTGTCATACCAAGACCGGTATCGATAAATTTCAGGGTTTTCTTTTCCGGATTGACGATCACATCGATTTTATTTTTGTAATCATCCGGGAAAGTGTATTCTCCCATCATCTCCAGTTTCTTTAATTTTGTGATTGCATCACAGCCGTTGGATACCAGCTCACGAACGAAAATATCGTGGTCGGAATACAGCCATTTCTTTATGATTGGAAAAATATTGTCACTGTTAATTGAAAGATTTCCATGTTTTGCTCCCATGGTTATACACACTCCTTTTCCTGCAGAAAACCTGTCATCCGTCTTTTTCTGTGCTCCTGTTCTCTGCTTTTTTCTTTGAAAGCCAAATTCTTTCACTGACTTTAATACTAATACCGAATATTCCAAATGTCAAGAAAAAATTAGCACTCATTTCTAATGAGTGCTAATAATTTTACGTATCTCTATTGATTTGTTGTTTAAGCAACATCTATATTGTTTTTTGTCTGATAACCTCATATTTCAGCATCCGCGATTCCTGCTGTCTCCTCTTTTTCTCCATCAGATCCAGCAACAGATCTGCCGCTTCCCTTCCGCTGGTATGATAATGATAATGTACCGTTGTCAGTCTCGGACACAAAAGATCCGCAATAGCTCCGTGTCCCATACCGGCAACTTTCATCTCTCCAGGCACTGTGATTCCCCGCTCAGAAAGGCAGGACAATACACCTGCAGCAATCATATCTGTCGCACATAACACGCCATCCGGCCTTTTCCCGTCAGCAAGCATCTCTGTCATTGCCTGATATCCACCCTGTGCGGAAAACGCAGCCACCCGATACGGAACTTCATCCATATGCAGGCCTGACTTTTCCAGTGCATGGCAGGCCCCGCGGTAACGGTTCTCTCCTGCTGCCTTATCCCGCCGGTCCACACCAATATATGCCGGCCGCCTGCACCCGCTTTTTAACAGCTCTTCCATCATGGCACACGCCGCTCCTTCATCATCATGGTAAATGCATGGATATTTTTCACTTTTCTGTCCAAGAATCACCACCGGAACACCCATATGCTCCAGTGCTTTCTCATGTCGTTTTGTCAGTACTGAAGCGACAAAAATCAATCCATCCACCTGACTTTGTTCAAAGGTTTCCAGAATCCCGATTTCTTTTTCCAGACTCAGATTTGAATTCATCAGCAATACGTGATAATTCTTCTGATCCATACGTTCTGAGATGCCTGATAATATCTTCGGCACCGACTCTGAATCGATCTGTGGAACCAGAACACCGATCCGGTTGCTCTTTTTCGTCCTCATCGTTCTGGCATATTCCGACGGCCGGTACTTGGTCTCCCGAATCACCCTTTCGATTCGCTGACGTTTTTCCTGACTGAGGCTCCCGTCATTTAAATAACGGGAAACTGCTGCACTTGAAACACCTGCCAGTTTTGCAATTTCACTGATTGTCATACCGACACCTATTTTTTCAGCAACCAGTAGCAGCCAAATGCCGGGATCTGTACTCCTCTGGCTTCCATCTGTCTGCCGCTGATCAGATCCTCATACATGCCGTCTTCCTCATTGATCCATGCAACCTTATCATATTCGCTGAAGTTAAACAGAGCTACCAGTTTCTCTCCGTTCTTTTCTTTTATCAGACCAAGGATAGAATCATCCCAGGTATCCACTGTTCTGCAGTCTGCGGTACTCTCGAATACCGGATGCGATTTCCGGATTGTCTCCAGCTTTGACAGTCCTTCAAACATTTCTCCTGGAATGGTACCTTTTGTATGACGAAGTTCCGCTTTATCCCACTGAAAATCGCCTCTGTGCAGATAACGGGAATCCCCCATTTCTTCGGATCTTCATGGTAGGTATAATCATTTTCCTGACCAATCTCATCGCCGCTGTAGATAACCGGGATACCGGACTGCGTCAGCATATAGGCATGCAGTGTCAGGTCATAACGGATTGCTCTCTTTGTTGCTTCTTCGTCTTTCTCATATGCTGCTTTCTCGATACCGCACAGAGATGCCGTAGTACCACACTGACGTGCATCTCCGGAAGCCGGATCTGCATTATACAGTTCTCCTCTTGCAAAAGAGTTCTCATACTTACCTGTGAAGAAATCGCTCAGATATTTCTTATGAGCCACTTCATTGATGCCGAACTGACCAAGCCATCCATAGTCCAGCCCCCAGCCGATATCGTCATGGCAACGCAGATAATTCAGGAATACATAGTCCTTCGGCAGACGGTTGATGATATCCATCTGCTGACGCAGCAGACGGGCATCTCTCGTTGCTACCGTGTTCCAGGTGGTTGCCATCGTTGTTACATTATACAGCATATGACATTCCGGTTTTTCTACAGAGCCAAAATAAGGTACTACTTTTTCCGGTTCCATGACAACTTCTCCGAGAAGCAGTACACCCGGACACACGATCTCACAGATCATACGCATCATACGAACAATATTATGTACCTGCGGAAGATTTCTGCAATTGGTTCCCAGCTGTTTCCAGATATACGGAACCGCATCGATACGGATCACGTCGATACCTTTATTGGTCAGATTCAGCATATTATAGACCATTTCGTTCATAACAACCGGATTCCAGTAATTCAGATCCCACTGATATGGATAGAAGGTGGTCATTACAAATTTTTTCATATCATCCAGCCAGGTAAAGTTACCCGGTGCGGTTGTAGGGAATACCTGCGGAACCGTCTGTTCAAACTGAGACGGTACATCATAATTATCATAGAAATAATATCGATCCATGTATTCCCGCTCTCCAGCTCTGGCTCTTTTTGCCCACTCATGTTCTTCTGACGTATGATTCATTACAAAATCCATACACAGACTGATGCCTTTTTCCGGCATTCGTCTGCCAGACTTTCCAGATCTTCCATAGTACCAAGTTCCGGCTGTACTTTTCTGAAATCACTGACCGCATAACCGCCATCACTCTTTCCTTCCGGAGATTCCAGAAGTGGCATCAGATGCAGATAATTGACATTACTTTCCTGTACATAATCCAGTTTCTCTTTGACACCTTTTAAGTTTCCTGCAAATGCATCGACATACATCATCATTCCCAGAATATCATTTTCTTATACCATTCCGGATCCTGTTCTCTGACTCTGTCCTGTTTTTTCAGATCTGCTTTTCTGTCTGTATAAATATTTTTCAGATTTTTTGCACAGATTCTTCAAATCATATCCTATCCGGTTTTCATAAATGTTCACAGTACAGCCATTTCAGTTCGTCATAATGACGTGCCATACGTCTCTCAAACTCCTGCTCCTGCACTTTGTGTTCTCTGCTTTTTCTGTTTTTATCGGCTCTTCCTTAACTTCCGGCTTTTCCTCTTCTTTTACCGGTTCCGGTTTCACTTCCACTTTCTTTTTTCTGTCTCTTCTGTCGGTTCTTCTTTATTTCCGACATTTTTCTTCTTTTTTCGGTTCAGCCTTTACCTCCGGCAATTCTACTTCATTTTTTTGTAGTGTTTTTCGCAGCTGTTGTCTTTTCTGTTGAGTCTACTACTTCTGCCTTTTTATTTTCTGCATTTGTTGCAATTTTTTCTTTCATTTCTGTGGTTCTTTTAGCTGCTCTCTGAGCCGCTTTTTTCTTTCTGGCTTTCATAGACACTTCTCCTAATCATATAATATTTTGTGCGGAACTTTCACCACACTCATTTCACTTTACATCGATTATAGCATAGGTGTTTTAAAAATCAATAAAAAAACCTCCGGAAACTTTCAAAAGATTCCTTTATATTTAATATATGAATACTGTGAATATTTTTTAAACTTTTTCTTAAAGTTCCAAATTCTTCTCTATTTCCTTTGCTTTACAAATTCTTCTGTGCTATAATCACAATAGCTTTTTGAAGAGCTGCTACTATCGTAAATTTAGCGCGTAATAAAGAGGAGGCATTTCTCATATGAGCACAAGCACCCGTATCAAACGTGTCATTCCGGTAGCACTTTATACCGTCTTTTATCTGCTTTGTTTCTCTTATCTGGAGAACCGGCATGTACGGTATCACATTATTGATTCCAGTCTGGACGATAAGATTCCATTCTGCGAATATTTTATTATTCCATATTTGTTATGGTTTCTTTATATCGCTGTGACTGTCGGCTATTTTCTATTTTTCAATGAGAATACAACCGAGTTCTGGAGCCTGATTTTGAATCTTGCCATCGGTATGACATTATTTTTAATTGTATCTTATGTATATCCAAACGGACTGAATATCCGTCCGGCAGAATTTACCAACGATTCTGTTTTCACCCGTATGGTTCAGTTCCTGTATCGGACAGATACACCAACAAATGTACTTCCAAGCATTCATGTATATAATTCTGTGGCCGCCTTTTCTGCAATCCACACCTGCAAGAATCTGCAGAAACATAAAGGAATCCGTACAGGTTCATTTATTCTGACCACACTGATCATTCTGTCCACCATGTTCTTAAAACAACATTCTATAGCTGATGTAGCAACAGGTATTACCTGTGCTGTAGCAACATATGTGCTGTTCTACTCAAGAGCAGCCGAAAAACAGGGAGCAAAAGCAAAACAGCGTTCCCCACTTCATCAACACGACACACATATGTAAATCAAATTTCATTTTTTCTGAAATTTAACCATTAACTTTAAAAAACCGGCGAGTGAACATCTTTTTCATCTCACCGGTTTTTTACTAAAAAAGGTCCACCGGACCTTTTTGTCGTATGCTTGGCAATAAAAATTTCGGATTTTTAGTTGAATCCGTAAATCTTCTGCACCACCTTATATCCCGTTACAGAAACCTGTCTTCCTCCTTTGCCAGGCAGATTGCAAAGACGTCCCAGCAGACTCAACCGAATCTTTCCATAATCCGCACGGTCATTGGTTTTCAGATACCGCCACAGTTCTTTCTTCTTCTCAAAACACTCATCCGTCTTCGCCTGAATCAGGAAAATACTGGATACCGTCATGATCATGATCAGCATATGTCTCATATAACCTCTCTGGTTACGGTGAAGATTCTTTACCTGTCCCATATAATCGATCATCAGCTTATTTACACGGATCTGCTGATCCACACGACCGATCATCACGCTCTCACTAACGGACTGATCTGCTCTTCCGATAAAGTAGCGGTACAGATTTACATCCAGATAATACATGCTCTGCACACTCGCCAGCGGAATAAATGCCACCAGATTGTCCACATAGAATGTATGCTCCGGCAGTTTCAGACCACATTCCCGCAGAAGCTCTGTCCTGTAAATCATCGAATGCATCAGCAGATAATGGCTGGTTCCCAGTGGCTTTACATCATCCCATCCGAAGATTTTATCCTGAGGAAGTGCAGAACGATACCTCATCACGGTCTTTCTCTTTGCTCCCACTTTTTCATAGACATAATTACAGAGCAAAAGATCCAGTGTCTTTGGTCCTCTGACGCATAGTTTTAAGACTTCAAGTGCTTTTTTAAGTGCTTCTTCATTCAGCCAGTCATCGCTGTCCACCACTTTAAAGTAAAGTCCTGTAGCATGCGCAAGTCCCGTATTGACCGCTCCGCCATGTCCCTTGTTTTCCTGATGGATTGCCTTTACAATCGTGGGATATTTCTCTTCATAGTCTCTTGCGATCTTTAGCGTATCATCTTTGGATCCGTCATCCACGATCAGAATCTCTACATCTTCTCCACCTTTTAAAAGGGAATCCACACATTTTCTCATATATTCCTGTGAATTGTAACATGGTACTGCAATACTCAGTATTTTCACTTTTGTTCTCCTTTTCTTTGTCTGTAAATATTTTTCGGTAACTGTTCCGTTCCTTCACAGTTATTTATTGAATAGTTACGTTTTATTACTTCTTTTATCTGTATTTATCCTGTCCCAGACGCATCTGAATCTGTTCTGCATATGCCTGAAAAGCCGCCGGAATCGGATACTCCTTTTCCACTTCACTGATCTCTGCAAAAATCATCTTCGGATCTGCGCTTTCTTCGAGTGCCGCCACCCGGATCAGATATCCTTTCATATCCCATTCCACATGTGAAAAAATATGCTTTGCATCAATCAATGGCACGATCTGAAGCGGTATAAGATCCTGATTCTCCACCCATGCTAGAATCTCTTCCTCGCTCAGATATCCTTCCAGATTCGGCAGTTCATACATTCCTGCCAGCAACCCCTTCGCCGGGCGCTTTCGAATCGCCACCCGTTCACCGTCTCGTAATACCAGAACAGTTTTTTCTTCTTTTCGCCGTTCCTGTCTTTTCTTTTTCACCGGAAGATTCAGCACCGTTCCATGCACTCTTGCCTGGCAGTATTCTGCCACCGGACACACCACACACTTCGGTGCACCGTTCGGTACACATATCATAGCACCGAGTTCCATCAATGCCTGGTTAAATGTGCCGGATCTGCTGCCAGGCATCACTTTCAAAAATTCTTTCTCCACTTTTGTTTTTACTGACTGCTTTAAGATATCACTGTCATCTTCCATGATTCTCGCATACACCCGAAGGACATTTCCATCCACCGCAGGTACCGGAAGATCATATGCGATGGATGCCACCGCTCCCGCTGTGTAGTTTCCGATCCCCGGAAGTTCTTTTAATTTTTCATAGTCAGCCGGGAGTCTTCCCCCATATTCTTTCACAATGCGAACAGCTGCCTTCTGGATATTCCGTACCCGGTTATAATACCCAAGTCCTTCCCAGAGCTTCAGCAACTGCTCCTCCGGACAGACTGCAACATCCTCTACCTTGGGCAGTGCCTTTATAAACTGTTCAAAAAACGGACGAACAGCTTCCACCCTTGTCTGCTGCAGCATAATTTCCGATATCCATATATAGTACGGATTTTTGGAAGCTCTCCATGGCAGGATTCTGTGATTCTCTTCATACCATTCTATCAGTGGTTCTACAATTTTCGCTAACATTTTACCTCTTCTCTGTCGTTAAGTCTATCGGTATTTTTCAGTCTGTTCTGATTCGGTTACTGTTCACTCCGTGCCCAGCAACACGCTGCGCGATGCACAGAATTTATGCTAATCGCATAAATTCGCGCGATATGTCTCGGGTTTTCTGTGACCTTCGCTCACACAAAACACCTCGCGGGATATTACCAGTAAACAGTAACCTGATTCGTGCCGGCTCTGCAATACAATCTCTTGCTTTTTTCTCTTTTTCTCTCTACAATGTAACTGTTCAGTACCTTCACAGTTACGAGCCAAAATGCATTTATAATCACCTTCGGTGATGGCATTTTGGCTTGTATGTCTCGGGATTTTGGCATATTCATGCCAAAACACCTCGCGGTACAGTGGCTACTGAATAGTTACTCTACAATATACATTGGTATCTGTTTTGTAAACAGTATGACTGTGTTTTACAGATCCTGCTGTTATCATCAGATTCTACAGATGATTTCTCATTACACTGTATAAAGGAGATTACTATGGACAGTATTATTTTTGATGTTGACGGAACCCTGTGGGATTCCACGGAAATCTGTGCGAAAGCCTGGACTGACGTGATTCATCGGGAAACCAGTCTTTCTCTTACCATTAATGCCTCTACACTGAAAGGACTTTTCGGTCGTCTACTTCCCGATATTGCAAGCGTGCTTTTTGCGGATTATCCAAAAGAAGAACAGCTTCGTCTTATCGATCGGTGCTGTCAGGAAGAACATAAAGCTTTGCTGGCGCAGTGTGCACCGCTGTATCCGGATCTTGAAAAAACACTGCAACAGTTAAAAGAAAATTATCGACTGTTCATTGTCAGCAACTGCCAGGCCGGTTATATCGAAGTCTTTTTGGAAACCAGTGGTCTTGGCTCTTACTTTGAAGGTCATCTTTGTCCCGGAGACACCGGAAACGCCAAAGCCGATAATATCTGCAAGATTATTCAGGAGTATCATCTTAAAGCCCCTGTATATGTGGGGGATACACTAGGTGATTTCAACGCAACAAAAACCGCAGGAATTCCATTTGTCTTTGCATCCTATGGATTCGGTCATGTTCCTTCTCCTGATTATACCATCCATTGCCCGGGAGATCTTCTTAATATTTTTTAAATTTTCGAAAAATTTTTTTTAAATTCAAGGCTGTCAGCAGATTTATGCAGGCAGCCTCATATTTTCATTCACAGCCCGGCAGGCTCTTCTTATCCATGCAGTTTATACCCATTATTATATACACACACGATCGGTGTTTCCTTATTGATCATCTCATAGATCTTCGCCGCCTTTTTCCCCGGCAGGTTAATACAGCCATGAGATCCGCTGTAAATATAGATTTTTCCTCCGAAACTCGATCTCCAGGAAGCATCGTGCAGCCCGATTCCACCGTTAAATGGCATCCAGTAGTTTACATGAGACTGATAGCTTGGCTGTCCGCTGGCATTGGGACGTCCCCGAAGGATTCTGTCTTTTTGCTTATATGTCAGGAAATAAACTCCCGGTGGAGTAAACCGGTCTTTTGTCATTCTTCCGGACACAAACGGGGTGTCCAGAACCACTTTTCCTTTTTTATAATAATACAGATGCTGTTCCGTCAGATTGACTTCTATGTAAGTATCCCCCAGACCATGGTTATCTGTATACAGCTCTTCCTGACTGTACTCTGGCTTTCTCGTCACCTGCTGCTGGTTTTTAATATTCTTTTTCAGAACTTTGATTTCTGCTTTCTGATCGATCTTCCAACCGTAATTTCCACCGGTCACAGTCACATCCAGTCCTGAAGTCGTATGAAATGTTCTTTCTTTTCCCAGCGTATCGACTTCCTCCGCCAGTTTCTTAACATATTTTTTGATCTTCGCATTCATCTTATCCTGATCAAGACTGTAATTGCCATCTTCATCAAGATTCAGCCATTTTTTTACCGTATTTCCATTCAGAACTTTCTCTCCCTCGGGAAGCTCATATTGTCACCTGTACATTTGCCAGTTCGTTTAACTGCCTTTTTTTGCTTCGCAAGAAGTTCACTGTCTTTGGTAACTGCAGGTTTCACATATCCGTCTGCCTGTTCCACATCCAGTGTTTCTTCCCCTCTTTCAATGCCTGCTCCACAGCTTTTCCCAATGCATCCGTATCGATCGTCGTTCCCTGTTTTTCCTTTTTGACCACAAACTGATCTTCTTTATAAACGATTTTCGCATCCACCGGTGCTTCCTGTGATTCTTCGGACAGATGCGAAAGATTGTTCAGCTTCTTTTCCAGTTTGCCTTCATCATAGACGATCCCTCTTTTCAGTTCATACTCTGACTGTTCAAACCAGTATTTCATCCATAAAAACGGATTCTGTTTTTTTAAAAAGCTTTCAATTTCCCCATCATCCTGATAGGTATAATCAAAATCCTTTCCCGCTATGGTTTCACTTTCATCTCCCCGGAATGTCAGTGTCAGTTGATAGGTCTCTGTTTCTTTTCTGTATGCATCTTCAGCTTCTTTTGCTGTCATTTTTCCACAGTTCAACTCGTTGATCCTGGTTCCCGGCAGAAAATGATTCTGATATACCGAAACCTGATATCCGTATGTGCCCGCCAGACCAAGTAGCGCCACTCCGGCTGCTATCACAACCCCTTTTTTCTTTTTACTCCACTTTTTCATTTCTGTAATCCCTTCTTTTTTTCATGGATCCCGTTACCGAACTCCATATAATGTTAACAATAAACATGGCAATCGCGATCATTCCTGCCATCAGTAATGTCTGTTGAAAATAATACGCCGCCTGCTCTCCCTCCGGATATAAAATATGATATACGATCCGGTACATTCCCGCACCCGGAACCAGTGTCATATTCGCAGGAATCAATATCATCGTCACCGGTGTCTTAAACACTCTCGCACACACATTTGCGCCTACAGATATCACCGCTGCTCCGAAAAATGCTCCCAGAAGCTCCGAATGTGTCATTGCTCCCACCAGCAGATATACAAACCAGCCGATACCTCCATCGATTCCCGCCCATAAATAGAACTTCTTCGGCACCCCTAATATTCTTGCAAAGCCGTACACAGCAGCAATCCCGCCGATACTTTGTATAATCATGTCTGTCATCGTCTTCTCCCCCCTATCTTCCAAGGACTGCTGCCATCACAAACAATCCCATACCGATACCGATTGCAACCGCCAGTGCGATCACAAAAGCTTCAGCTGCCCTTGCAAGTCCGGAAAGATAATCTCCATGCAGCGTATCAAAGACCGCATTTGTGATAGCCGCTCCCGGAACAAAAGGCATGATACAGCTGATGATCAGAAAGGTCTGTATCATATGTTCCCGGAAGTGCCGCCGTCAAAAAACCGATGGCAACTGCCACAGATAGAGAGCACACGATATTCTCCACAAACATGTGCATATGTCCTTTTTCACATGAAAACTGCACCGCGGCTCCGACCAGGCCCACAACGGCTGCCACGATTGCTTCCGCCCAGTTACTGCCGAACATGACGGCAAATCCACCGGTCAGAAGGGCAAATGCCAGCAACCGTATCTTTGGCGGTTCTTTTTCCTTCCACAGTGCCTTCATCTGTTTAAACGCCTGTTCCAGCGTAAGCTCATCATTACAAAATTCTCTGGATATCTGATTCACCTGGTCAATTTTCTCCAGATTTGTACCATGACTATGGATTCTTCGCACAACAGTCAGCGAATCCATAGTCGGATCATCCAGCGTGGCAACAAATCCGGTCATCATCACCAGAACCTGCACTGTCTTCAGATTCGATTTCTGCAGGATCCGGTAGACCGTATCTTCCACCCGATACGTCTCTGCCCCGTTTTGCATCAGGATATCCCCGGCAAACACCGCCATATCCAACAACAACTTGTAGTCCATCACATTTTTGCTCACTTTCCCCTGTTTTCTTTTCTTCTTTCTTTCATAGAACAAAGAATGTGCCTTGGCACATCCTCGCGCAGCGTTTTTCACTTTACAGGAAAGCAATTTTCTGTAAAGTAAAAAAAGTTCCGGCACAATATTCTTTGTACCGAAACTTCATTATAACCTATAAAAACAAATTTGCAAATAGCACAATCAACGGAATTGCAATTAAAGTTCTCTCCATAAAGATCAGGAATAGCTTCATATATAATCCCATCGGATAAGAAATCCAGTTAAACACCGGTGTGTAAGTTGCGATCACCAGTGCGATCGTTCCCCATGCGATAACAATTGGAATCAGGTCAAAGACCATACCCATGACTAAATGGCAGTAGCGCACGATAACCAACTTGTAACCCGAATATCCATACCTGTATAATACAAAAATCCCCGGAAGATAATCTGATCTTCTGCCAGAAAAATCCTCCGGGGATTTATATGTATTGTTTTTATTTCGTCTCTTTGATTTCTTCCAAAACCGAAGTACAATGCGGACATCTGGTTGCATCAATGGCAATCTCTGTCTTACAATAAGGACATTTCTTCGTTGTCGGTACGGCCGGTTTTTCTTCTTTGTTATGATTCAGCTTTTCAGCCGCACTATTCATAACTCTCATAAGCGTAAAGATTACCAGTGCCATGATCAGGAAATTCAACACAGCTGAGATAAACTTACCATAATTCAAAGTAACCTCGCCTAAAATGTTCCATTTCAGCTGATCAAAATTCATACCACCGAACAGTCCAAGAATCGGATTAATGATATCATCAACCAAAGAAGATACGATACTGGTAAAAGCACCACCAATAATGATACCGACAGCCATATCCATCACATTTCCACGGTTGATAAATTCCCGAAATTCTTTGATAAACTTCTTCACTCTTCCTTCCCCCTTCTTTTGTATTCACTGTACAAGCTGTTTTTATTATATAATTTCACAGTTAAAATGACAAGATATAACAATACAGTAGCAATCAAAATCTGTCCGCTAGATCAATGATTGATATAGAATACAAAAAAAGAACAACAATAACTGTTGTTCTTACTATACAGGGGATGAGGGATTCGAACCCCCATCGACGGTTTTGGAGACCGGTGCTCTACCATTGAACTAATCCCCTATATTTAATTGAAAGTATATACCTTCAAAACTGCACACACGTAACATCCTTCTTCCTACTGCTTTGCGATCGACCGTTCCAGGTCAAACCCTCGACCGATTAGTAACAGTCAGCTCCATACATTACTGCACTTCCACCTCTGCCCT